>Ga0302151_10000351_pt1 | contig 28463 bp, 31 predicted proteins | sample I_Bog_N1_3_FD_192428 | JGI IMG/M metagenome (GOLD analysis project Ga0302151, IMG submission 192428) | Peat permafrost microbial communities from Stordalen Mire near Abisko, Sweden - I_Bog_N1_3 | ecosystem: Environmental > Terrestrial > Soil > Wetlands > Peat | place: Sweden: Abisko, Stordalen...
GCCGGTGGACATCTCCAAGGGTGCGCAGTTCGATCCGGACTTCCTGGCGATCAGCCCGAACAACAAGATCCCGGCGATCATCGATCCGGAGGGGCCGGACGGCGCGCCGGTCAGCGTGTTCGAGTCCGGCGCGATCCTGATCTATCTCGGCGAAAAGGCGGGAAAATTCTGGCCGTCCGGGCTGCGCGAGCAGGTGCCGGTGCTGGAGTGGCTGATGTGGCAGGTGGGCGGGTTCGGCCCGATGCCCGGCCAGGTGCACCACTTTCTGCTGGTGGAGAACGAGCAGGACCGCCGCTACGGGTTGGAGCGGTTCATGGCTGAGACCCGCAGGCTTTACGGCGTCCTGGACCGGCGGCTTGGCGCCGTCGAGTTCGTCGCCGGCGCGCTGTCGATCGCCGATTTCGCGATCCTGGCCTGGGCCTGGCGGCACGAGCGGCATCAGGTGGACCTGGCGGATTTTCCCAACGTGCGGCGCTGGTACGATGTGCTGATGGCGCGCCCCGCGGTGCAGCGCGGCTTCGATGTGGCGCTGAGCTGAGCCGGCCGCGCCGGTCGCCGCGATGGTTTGACGCTGGGCTGGCGAGCCCTTAAAACCGGTCGGGCAAACGCCGTGTCCGGGATAAGCCCCGGGGATGCGCCCTCCCGGCGGAGGGGTGGCCGAGAGGCTGAAGGCGGCGGTTTGCTAAACCGTTATAGGGTGTCAAGCCCTATCGTGGGTTCGAATCCCATCCCCTCCGCCAATCCGGAACAGAACTGCGACCGCCTACCAGTTGAGAGGCAGGTCGAGTTCCACCCGGTCGTGCGTGACCTTCGGGGTGATCCGGCCCCGCTCGCCCCGTTCCAGGTGAACCAGGCCGTAGCCCGCCATCGTCTTCAGCGTGCGTGACAGGTTCGACTTCGCCTTGCCGGTGATCCGCGCCAGTTCGTCGAGCGAACTGGGGGCCTGCTCCACGATCACCCGCAACAGGTCGCGGTTACCGGCCGACAGAACCTTGGCGAAGGACTCCGTCGAGGTGAACCACACCTTCGGCTCGTCGGGCACGACCCGATGCTCGCCGCGCGCCACCGCCATGGTGCGGGCCTTCATGGCCTCATAGCTGGCGATACCCACCTTCAATGTCGTCATGAGATCACTCCTCTCTCGCGCAACACCGCGTCCACCATGGTCCAAAAATCGCCGAGCAGCGTCGCTGCGTCCCGGTAGTCGTACGCCTTGATCGTTCGCAGCCGGTGGCGATGGTCCTGCGGCTCGCCGCGCTTCTGCTTCGCCACCGGATGGGCGTTGTCGAACCCGACCAGCCGCTCGCCATCCGGGCCGTGCAGCGTCAGCGCGTAATCCAGCCCGTGTGGCTTCTCCGCCGACACCGGCACCCGCGTCACCACGAACCGAACCCAGTGGCCAACCTCCGGGTCCACAACGAGCACCTGGCCGTCGAGGTCGAGCAGGACATCAAGGGTCGGGCAGCGTGGCTCCGTCACGGCATAGAGTTATCAGATTGAAGCAACTATGTCGAGGCACTCGTACGGCGAAAGAGGGCTGGACAAGGCGCCTGCCGCGAATGATGTTGATCCAATTGTATTTTCTGAACGAAGCGGCACTGCCCTCTTCCCGGCGGTACGCCGTAACCCACTGACCGACCAAAAAATCGACCGCAAGGCAAGTGGCTTTTATCTGGCCGCCCTCATCGCACGCGCGGAAACTGCCAGCCCACGAAACGGAGTCTCGAAATGGACTGGGATATCTCGCTGAAAGTTGCGCAGATCCTGGCGCCGTTCTTGACGTCAATCATGGTCACTGTTCTGGGCGTCGTAATTGTCCGCCGTATCGAGGGTATCAAGGCCGAGGCCACCAAACGCTCTGCGTTCGAAGCCAGATGGGCAGATGAGTTCTTTGATGCGTGCCAGCAGTTCGAGCGCGCTCTTGAACGCCAGATGGTGATTCTGGTCTTATTAACCCAGAGAATAAACAGTAACGACGAAGATGGTTTCAAGATGCAACGTGAACAGAGCGAAATCCATGCTCGGGCGTTCGAACTAAAGTTTAGAATCAGAAGGTGCGCCGCATTTGCACAGCAGGGTCAAGTCCGCATTTCTGAGCTTGCCGATGATTCGTTTCTTATCATTAATGATATCGTCGCGGGTAAACCGGGTAATCTAGATGTCGTTTTTAAAAAACTGGCTGAATTTAATGATTGCGCTCGGGCAGTGCATGCCGAAATCCTCGCGCTCGGGCGTGCCGAGCACCAAAAAGGGCCGACAAAATGAACATTTCCCCGAAATTCATAGGACTATGGCGTGGACATAGCGCTCATCATCGTCGGCCGTGGCCTGCCAACTCAGCACAGCACTGCGAACGCCGGGCGTAGCCGATCACACGCCCGAGGCGGGGGCCAGCGCCCGGAGTAGATCGCCCTGCGATCCAGGCCGAGATGCGCTCTTTCAGCGCCGGGTTGTCCGGGGCGGCGACCCCGGACTTTGCAATCGGCGGCGAAACTCAAGCGGCGACGGTCAGCGGGCGCGCTCGTTCGATCCGTTCGCGCTCGCGCGGCGAATGCATCGCCTCCCACAGATCGCTGCGCCGCTGCACGTTCAACCAAAAATCCGGGCTGTTGCCGAACACACGGGCCAGGATAAGCGCGGTCGGAGCGGTCACGGCCCTGCGGTCGTTGCATAGTTCGTTGACGTGCTTGCGCTGCACGCCCATCGCCTCGGCCAAGGCGCCTTGCGTCAGGCCCATCGGCGCCATGAACTCTTCGATCAGAATCTCCCCGACGCTCACCGGCTTGCGCTTTGTCGTCAACATGGTTCACGTCACAGTATAGCTATGGTCGTCCAGATACACGGCTGCCCCTTCGCCTCGGGCGCCGTCCCACCGGAAGATCAGCCGCTATTGCTTGTTCACGCGGATGGAATGGAAGCCTTCCAGATTGCCGCGCATTTTTTCGAAGCGGTTGCTCGGCGGAACCCGCAAATCCTGATCGGTGGTCGCGTCGTCGATCATCAGGAGCTTCCGGAACAGCCCGGTTTCCAGATCGGGCGGGATGCTTCGTGAACGGGCGTCGTCCACGAAGAAGGCGCGCAACCATTCATCCCGGAAGCCGACGATCATTCGACTGCTCGATGCTGGACCCGATGTACCACTCAATGGGTCAACTGTCAAGAATCGCAAAGCGCGAAGCTCGGTCCGGCGGGAACCGGGGTGCGGTCACCGGAATGGCGTAGAACTGCCTCCCTCTCCGGCATAACACCTAAAGCCGGGCACAGTGCCGATAGGGGGTTGAAATCATTCGCGAATCCCCCTTGGGCGGCTCACGCCCCGACGGTGGTGGCCAGAAATATCAAACTAAAACAGCCACATCCTCCACGGCGACGGCGGCGGTCTTAGGCAACGCCCAGAAATTGCCGCTTTGCGCGGCGTTTCCGCTTAGCCGCGCCCTCGCCCGCGTCCGGTCGTGTCGAATAAGACAACGTCCTACCCCCGCACATTCCCCAGCGACGCCGTCAGCCCCCCATCCACCGGCAGATACGCTCCCGTCACATACCCCGCCGCGGGAGACACCAGGAACCCCACCACCGCGGCCACCTCCTCCGGACGGGCGAAGCGCCCGGCGGGCACGCGCGCCTCGGCCTGGCTGCGATGTGCGGCGTAGGGCGCCATCATCTCGGTATCGACGAAGCCCGGTGCGACGTAGTTCACCGTCACCCCCCGCCGCGCGCTCTCGATGGCGAGCGACCGCACGTAAGCCAGCATCGCCGCCTTGGTCGCGCCATAGACGGCATTCCCCTGGCTCGCCACCTGCCCAAGCACCGAACCGATCCCCACGATCCGGCCCGCCCGTGCGCGGATCATCGGCCGCACCACGGCGCGCGCAATCCGGACAAACGCGAAGAAATTGACCTGCATGGCCTTCTCGGCGGCGGCCTGGTCCAGCATGGCCGCGAGTCCATCGGCCGCGGTGCCGCCCACATGCACCAGCGCGTCCCAGGCCGGAGCGTCCTCCTGCGTGCGCGCAAACGCCTCCACCGCGTCCCGATCGCCAAGGTCCAGCCGCACCGCCGGGATCGAGGCGTCGAACGGGCCGGGCGCGGTCCGATAGGTGTAGCTGACCGCCCAATCCTGTTGCGCCAGCGTCTCGACCACCGCCGCGCCGATGCCGCGCCCGCCGCCGATCACCAGCGCACGGGGTTGCGCCGTCATCAGTCGGCCGCGCCGATCACCAGGCACACGTTCTGGCCGCCGAAGCCGAACGAGCTGGACATCGCGTAGCGCACCCGCGCCTCGCGCGCGACATTGGGCACGCAATCCACCGGCAGGGCAGGGTCCGGCGTCTCGTAGTTGATGGTCGGCGGCAGCACGCCATGCCGCACCGCCAGCACGGTGAAGATCGCCTCCACCGCGCCGGCCGCCGACAGCGTATGCCCGATCATCGACTTGTTCGAGGAGATCGGCACCGTCGATGCACGCTCGCCGAACACGGCGGCGACGCCCAGGCACTCCATCTTGTCGTTCTCCGGCGTGCCGGTGCCGTGGGCGTTGATGTAGCCGATCTCCTCCGGCGCCACCCCGGCATCGGCGAGCGCGTTGCGCATGCACGCGATGATCGGCTTGCCGTCCGGCGAGGACCGGGTGCGGTGGAAACTGTCGGTCTGCTCGCCGCTGCCGGCCACCACGCCCAGGACCGTGGCGCCGCGGGCGCGGGCATGGGCGAGGCTCTCCAGCACCAGCGCGCCGGCGCCCTCGGCCATGACGAACCCGTCGCGGTCCTTGCTGAACGGGCGGGCCGCGGACTCCGGCGGGTCGTTGCGGGTGGACAGCGCCGACAGCAGGGAGAAGCGGATCAGGCTTTCCGCATTCACCGATGCGTCGGTGCCGACGGCCAGGGCCGCCTCGCATTCACCGCGCCGGATCGCCTCGACCGCGAGCTGGATGGCGGTGGCGCCCGACGCGCAGGCGGTGGACGTGGCGATCGGCGAGCCCTTGGTGCCGAACCGCTCGGCCAGGTGGTCGGCCACCGAGCCGAATAGAAACCGCGACTGGAAGCGCGCGAAGGCGCCGGTGTTGGCGACCCGCAGCAGGTCGGCGTAGGTGACGGCCTGCGTGCCCGTGGCGTCGGCAATCGCGCGCCGCTGCGTCCATTCCAGCTCGACCGGCGGCATGGCGACGAACAGCGGCCCCGGGAAATCGCCGGCCCGTCCGATGCCGGCCTCCGCCATAGCTTCCTCGATCACCAGCTCGGCCATGCGTTCGGCGAGCGCCGGCGCGGACGGTTCGTCCAGCGGTACCGTGTCCACGGTGCCGGCGACCGTCGTGCGCAGCCCCCCGATGGGAAAGCGGGTGATGCGGCGGATGCCGGACCGGCCAGCCGTCAGCGCGCGCCAGTTCGCCTCCCGGCCGATGCCGAGCGAGGTCACCACGCCCATGCCGGTGACCACGATCACCGGGCGTCCCAGCCTGTCCGTGTCCGCGAGTGCCATGCGCCTCTTCCTCTCAGACCGGGGACACCAGCGCCATCGCCTCGCCGCGCCACGCGCCCCAGGAGGTGACAAGTACGCTGCGCAGCGCCTCGGTCATCGGCGCTTCGGCGGCCTCCAGCGGCGGGAAAAGCGTGCCGCGTTCCACCGCGAGCGCCGCCAGGGCCAGCGCGGCGGGGAGGGTGGGTTCCAGCCCATGGCCGAATGCGGTGGCAATGCCGCGGACCGGCAGGCCGACATCCCGCAGGAACGCGGACTCTTCCGCCGTGGGGGCCGGTGCGCCGGTAGCGCCTGATACCACGGCGGCGCCTGCCAGATCATGGTTGGCCCGGATGCGGGCGAGCTGGCGCGCAGCATTGGCGGTCGCGTTGCCAGGGCGGCGCATGCACCGGTCGGTGGCGATGGCGGCGATGTGCGCCCGCGTGCGGGCACCGCGCGAAGCGGCGTGCGACCGGCTCTCTATCACCAGGAAGCAGGCGAGCGATCCCAGAACCAGCCCGCCGCCATCCGCCTGCCGCGCCCAGACCGGCTGCCAGGCGCCCTGCCAGAGCGCGCGATCCAGTTCCGGCAGCATCAGGATGTCCGGCCGCTCGGCATTGTATGACCCACCGACCAGGAACAGGTCCCCCTGTCCGGCGGCGATGCGCGCGCACGCGATCCGCACCGCGTCGGCGCCCGCCGCTTCCTCGCCCATGAAGGTGCGGGACGAGCCGACCACGCCATGCACGATGGAAATGTTGCCGGCCAGCAGGTTGGAGAGCTGGGCCAGGAACATGGTCGGGCGCAGGTCGCTCATCAGCCGCTGGTTCAGCAGCGCGCCCGGATCGGCCGAGGTCGCCAGGGCCGAGAGGATCGACTCGTCCGCGGCGGTGTCGCGCTCCCCGCCCGCGGCGGCGACGATCATGTTCATGCGCGAAAGCAGATCGGCATCGTCCTTCACCCCGGCGGAATCGAGCGCCAGCCCGGCGGCGTAGGTGCCGATGCGCTGCCACGCCTCCATCTGCCGCTGGTCGCCGCGCTTGGGGATCTGCTTGTCGAGTTCCAGCGCCGTGACGGGGTGCACCGGGTAGGGGGCGAATCGGGCCTCGTCCACCACCGGCTGAAACCCGCCCGGCCGCGTCAGCGCCGCCCAGTGCGCGTCGTCGCCCTCGCCGAGGCAGGAGACCAGGCCGATGCCGGTGATCAGCGCGTCGCGGTCATTCGCCATGCAGATACTCCTCCGGCACCCCGACCCGGCGCGCGGTCGCCAGCATTTGCGCCCGCAGCGTCTCGTTGGGAAAGGGAACGACGCGGTAGGTGATCGCGGCCGACGCCACTGCCTTGCCGGCCGACGTCATCCGGCCTTCCACCATGGCGTAGCCCGAGCCGTCATGCAGCAGCCGCGCCTCGGTCTGCAATTCCTGGCCAGGCGAGACAAAGGCGCGCAGCTTGGCTTCTTTCACCTGGGCGAGGAACGCCATTCGGGTGAACCGCAGCGTTGCGATCACCAGCCATCCGCCGGTCTGCGCCATGGTCTCGATCATCAGCACGCCGGGCAGGATCGGGTGGCCAGGAAAATGGCCCTCGAACACCGGGCTTGCCTCCGGCACGCGGCAGTCGGCGCGAACCAGTCCCGCCGCCGGATCAAGCTCCGTGATCCGGTCCACCATCTGGAAATATTCGAGTCGCATCCGGTCAGGCGGGCTTCGCGGCGACCAGCTTGTCGATGTTGGCGCACAGATGCTGCAGGACGAAATATTGATCGGAGGAAACCTTGCCCTCGTTCACTTCCTGCGTCCACTGCTCCAGCGGCATCTTGATGCCGAACGCCTTGTCGATGGCGAAGGCGACATCGAGAAAGTCCAGGCTGTCGATGCCAAGATCGTTGATCGCGTGGCTTTCCGGCGTGATGGTCTCACGCGGGATATCACAGGTCTCGCTGATGATTCCGACGACGGTTTCGAAGGTGGACGACATACGGGGATGGCCTCGCGCAACGATCATGCAGGCGCGACCCGGCTGGAGTCCCACCTTTGTTCGGCGGCACTAACACCACAGCCTATCCGGCATCGCAAGGGCGAGGCGTGATGATCAGCCTCCTGGGACCTCCCTGGGGCACCCATGGGGGGCGCGATCCGCTACATCCAGTGCGGCGGTTGCCAGGCCCAGCCGTTCGGGGTCTGCGCCCAGTAGCCCGGCATCCACAGGCCCCCATGCCCGCCTTTGGGCACGTATTGGCCCGCTTGCCAGACATAGCCGGCGCCGGTCCAGTTCCAGTGGCCCGGCTGCCAGATCAGCGGCACCTCGGTGACCGGCGGGTTCGGCATCGTCTCGACCACCGTCGCCGGGACCGGCGGGTAAGGCGGCGCGCCCGTCTGCACGACACAGCCGGTCAGGCCCGTCAACGCGGCCGCCAGGGCCGCGGCGAACCATACAGAAACGAAACGGCCAGGGTTCATCGCGACCTCCCGACCGCAATAAGTGACGCGCCGGGCCGATCCTGTCCATACGCGCTCGTGCGAGGCGAGAACGCTGCGCGGCGGGCGACCATCCGCAATCAAGGGACGCGGTCAGCGGACCTGCTGCTGGCCGTCCGGTCACAGCCCGATCGGTCGTCGAGATGGTGCTCAGGGCGCCGCCCAGGGGTCGACGAGCGGCACGCCTCGAACCGGTAGCCGCGGCGAGGTGTGAAACAATTCAGCGCGCACGATCCCGGGATGCCCCAGGTCTGGTCCTCCCATACCCGTTACCGGGAGCTAACCCGCGTCATCTCGCATGCCCAACGCGCTTAGCAGTCCTATCCAAGCCGTGGCCCGGTGCGTCCGCAACTTATTCGTATCGCCAGCGTCCAGAGGGACACGATGACAATATCCACCACCAGGCGCGATCCAAGGCCGATCGACACGGCGTCGTATTACGTTCTGTTTTGCGCCCCTGTGGCTTATGGAACAGGCGGATACGGCTTGTTATATTTGTTCGGCATGCCGGGCTCAAGCGCCACCTGTCTCTTGTGGGCTTCCTTATTGGGGGCCGTCCTTGGCCTGCTCCTTTGTGTGGAGGAATGGGCGCAGACGTCCGTGCTGAATGGCAGAAGCGCCACGCGACGCACCGATATCGGCCAACCCGGAATGGTGGCAAGCCGGACCAAGCCAGCAGACGCGCCTGTGCAGCAAGTCGCGAAGTCCTTCGGTTTGGCGCGCCTTGCGCAAGACCGCCCAGTGCAGAACCGCCCAGCGGGAGACCGCTTACGGATGGGAGACCGCTTACGGATGGGAGACCGCCACCGGCCGGCGGCATGACGGATCAGCGGGCAACGTCGGCCCCCCGAGACAGGAGCGGCTGATCCGCTCACCTTCGAACGCGGTGCGTCGTTCGGGGTCCGTCAGGGCACCAGCACGGTCGCCACCGCCTGGGCGGCGATCCCCTCGCCGCGGCCGGTGAAGCCCAGACGCTCGGTCGTCGTCGCCTTGACCGAGACGCGGCCAGGCTCGACCCCCAGGATCTCGGCCAGCCGCGCGATCATGGCCGGCGCATGCGGCGTGATCTTCGGCCGTTCGCAGATCAGGGTGACGTCAACATTGGCCAGCACCCCGCCGCGCGCAGCGATACGCCCGGCGGCATGCGCCAGGAAGCGGGCGCTGTCGGCGTCCTTCCAGGTGGTCTCGCCGGGCGGGAAGTGCCGGCCGATATCGCCCTCGGCCAGCGCGCCATAGATCGCGTCGCACAGCGCGTGGATGCCGACATCGGCGTCGGAGTGACCGGCAAGGCCTTGATCATGCGGCACAATGACGCCGCACAGCACGAGCGGCCGGCCGGCTTCGAACACGTGCACGTCGAAGCCGCTGCCGACGCGAGGCAACAAATGGGCGGTCATGGCGCGCTCCAGCCGGTCGAAATCCGTGGCATAGGTCAGTTTGATGTTGTCCTCGGCGCCGGCGACGATGGCGACGGCCAGACCTGCCGCCTCCAGCAAGGCCGCATCGTCGGTCGCCGCCTGTCCGGCGCCGCTGCGATGCGCCGCCAGCAGGGTGGCGAAGCGGAACGCCTGCGGGGTCTGGGCGCGGTACAGCCCGGCGCGCGGCACGGTGGTCTCGATCAGCCCGTCCGTCGCCCGCTTCAGCGTATCGGCCACCGGGGCAGCGGGAATGGCGCCCGGCACGCGCTCCAGCGCTGCCAGCAGAGCTTCGACCGTGCCGGGCGGGATCAGCGGGCGGGCGGCGTCGTGCACCAACACAATGTCGGGCGCATGCGGGGCGAGCGCCTCCAGCCCGGCACGCACGCTGTCCTGCCTTGTGGCGCCGCCCGCCACCGTCGGCAGATGCGGCAGGCCGGCCAGCGCCGCTTCGATCGGCCCCGATTCGCCGACCGGCTGCAGCAGGACGGCGTGCCGTGCCAGCGCTTCGGCGGCGTGCCGGATCACCGGCTTGCCGGCGAGCGGCAGGAACTGCTTGGGGGTTTCCGAACCGAACCGGCTGCCGGAGCCGGCGGCCACAAGGAGGGCAGCGATGCGCATGGCGGCAGGCTTGCCGCCCCATGACGGCGCCGTCAACGGTGACGGCGTCACCCGAGCGTCACCCGTTGCTTTGACTCGGCTGTGTCGCTAAGACTGCCCAAATCATGGGCAATTGTCGTTCCGAGAGCACAGTGTCTGCCCTGCAACCCATCGACCTGGGACGCGGTGTCCGAATTGAGACGCCGGTGATCCTGGCGCCGATGTCGGGGGTGACCGACTTGCCGTTCCGGCGGCTCGCCCGGCGCTTGGGCGCCGGGATGGTGGTATCCGAGATGATCGCCTCCTGGGCGATGATCCACGAGAACCGCGCCACCTTGCGCATGGCGGACGTAGATGGCTGCGCCGGGCAGGCGGGTCAGCCCGCCGCGGTGCAACTCGCTGGATGCGACCCGGCGGCGATGGCCGAGGCGGCACGGATCGCGGCCGATCGCGGCGCCGAGCTGATCGACATCAATTTCGGCTGCCCGGTGAAAAAGGTCGCGGTCGGCCAGCAGGCGGGCTCGGCGCTGATGCGCGACGAGACGGCCGCGGCTGCGATCCTGGCGGCGACGGTTCGGGCGGTCGCGGTGCCGGTCACGCTCAAGATGCGCATGGGTTGGGACCAGGCGAGCCTGAACGCCCCGCGGCTGGCCCGCATCGCGCAGGACTGCGGCATTCGCATGGTCACGGTGCACGGCCGAACCCGCCAGCAGTTCTACACCGGCCGCGCCGATTGGGACTTTATCGCGCAGGTGAAGGCCGCGGCGCAGATCCCGGTGATCGCAAACGGCGATATGGTGACCGAGCAGGATGCTGCCGAGGCGTTGCAGCGTTCGCGCGCCGACGGCGTGATGCTCGGCCGCGGCTGTTACGGCCGGCCCTGGTTCCCCGCCCAGGTGGCCCATTTCCTGCGCACCGGGGACCGCTTGCCGGACCCATCGCTCGGCCAACAGAAAGCAATCATTATCGAACATTATGAGGCGATCCTCGGGCAGTTCGGCGAGCATGCCGGCGTGCGGCTCGCGCGCAAGCACCTGAGCTGGTACTCGCGCGGCCTGCCCGGCTCGGCCGAGTTCCGCGCCGGCGTCAACCGGCTGGCCGACGCAGCCGCGGTCCTGCGCTTGCTCGATGCGTTTTTCGATCCGCTGATCGCCCGCGGCGTGTCGCGTACAGTGCCGCGACGCGCCGAGATGCTGGCGGAGGCGGCGTGAGGGTCGCCGTGGCCCGCGCCCTTCCCCCGGGGCGGCGGGTCCCCCCGACCCGCGACACGGCCCCGGACGCGCGTCTTCTGCTCGGCGCCTTGCCGGTGCCGGTGCTGCTGCTGGATGCGGAGAACCGGTTCCGCTTCGTCAACCAGGCCGCCGAGCAGTTCCTGGGGATGAGCCTCGCCAGCCTGGCGTCGGTCCGGCTGAACGACCTGATTCCCGCCGACAACCCCTTGTTCCTGCTGGTCGATCAGGTCCGCCGTGGGGACGTTACCGTGTCGGATTACGACCTGACGCTGGAAAGCCCGCGGCTGTTCAAACCCGGCATTACCGTGCAGGGTTCGCCGCTGCCGGAGGAGCCGGGGGCCGTGCTGCTGGTTATGCAGGACGCCTCGGCGGCGCGGTCGCTCAACCGTCAGCTTGCGTTCCGGGGCGCGGCGCGCAGCGTCACCGGCATGGCGGCGGTGCTGGCGCACGAGGTCAAGAACCCGCTGTCGGGCATCCGCGGCGCCGCCCAGCTTCTGGAGTCGACGGTGGCGCGCGAGGATCGCGAGCTGGCGGTGCTGATCCGCGACGAGGCCGACCGTATCCGCGCGCTGGTGGACCGGATGGAGGTGTTCGGCGACAAGCCCATCGCGCGCACGCCGGTGAACATCCATCGCGTTCTGGAGCACGTCCGCCGGCTGGCTCAGTCCGGGTTCGCCGCGCATGTCCGGTTCCACGAGGGCTACGACCCGTCGCTGCCCCCGGTCTGGGGCAATCGCGACCAGCTCGTTCAGGTGCTGCTGAACCTGGTGAAGAACGCCGCCGAGGCCGTGACCGCGCCGGACATACAATCCCCGGAAATCCATCTGTCCACGCGGTACCAGCATGGCATGCGCATCGCCGTGCCCGGCACCACCGCGCGGCTCGACCTGCCGCTGGTCGTCACGGTCCGCGACAGCGGCCCCGGCATCCCGGAGGACATCCGGCCGCATTTGTTCGAACCCTTCGTCAGCACCAAGGCATCGGGGTCTGGTCTGGGACTTGCTTTGGTCGCCAAGATCGTGGGCGATCATGGCGGGCTGGTCGAAGTGGACAGCCGCCCAGGCCGCACCGAATTCCGCCTTCATCTGCCGGTGCTCGTCGATGACGACGGATGCGGCGGCACCTGACCCAAGGTTGCGTCGCATGACAACAGGCCGCTCGGCTCTTGGTGTTGGCTGGATTGTGGGGTGGACGAGCGAAGCGCCGTCCGCCAACGCCGCAGGCCGCACCGCAATGGTGGATGGCGCTGCGCTCATCCACCCTACGCCCGCCACGCCATGACCCCGCCCACCGTTCTGGTTGCCGACGACGACCGCTCCATCCGTACCGTGCTGAGCCAGGCGCTCGGCCGCTCCGGCTATCAGGTGCGCTGCACCGGCAACGCGGCCACCCTGTGGCGCTGGGTCGAGGAGGGCGAAGGCGACCTTGTCATCACCGACGTGGTGATGCCGGACGAGAACGGGCTCGACCTGATCCCGCGCATCCGCAGGCTCCGCCCCGATCTGCGCGTGGTGGTCATGAGCGCCCAGTCCACCCTGATCACCGCGGTGAAGGCGACCCAGCGCGGCGCTTTCGAATACCTGCCCAAGCCCTTCGATTTGCGGGAACTTCTGGCCGTGGTCGGCCGCGCGCTGGCGGCCCCGGCCGAACCAATGCCGGCGCTGCCGCCCGAGCCGCGCGACGCCGACGAAGCGCTGCCGCTGATCGGCCGCAGCGGGGCCATGCAGGAGATCTACCGGACCATTGCCAGGCTCACCACCGCCGACCTGACGGTGATGATCAACGGCGAGTCCGGCACCGGCAAGGAACTCGTCGCCCGCGCGCTGCATGACTACGGCAAGCGCCGCAACGGGCCGTTCGTCGCCATCAACATGGCGGCGATCCCGCGCGAGCTGATCGAAAGCGAGCTGTTCGGGCACGAGCGCGGCGCCTTCACCGGCGCCACCACGCGCGCGCTGGGGCGGTTCGAGCAGGCGACCGGCGGCACGCTGTTCCTGGACGAGATCGGCGACATGCCCCCCGAAGCGCAGACCCGGCTGCTGCGCGTGCTGCAGGAGGGCGAGTTCACCTCGGTAGGCGGTCGCCAGCCGATCAAGGCCAACGTCCGCATCATCGCCGCCACCCACCGCGACCTGCGCGCCGCAATCCGCCAGGGCCTGTTCCGCGAGGACCTGTTCTACCGCCTGAACGTCGTGCCGATCCGCCTGCCGCCGCTGCGCGAGCGGGTGGAGGACATCCCCCCGCTCGCCCGGCACTTCCTGGAACGCGCGCGCGCCGACGGGCTGCCCGGCAAGCAGCTCGACCAGTCGGCGATCGAGCGGCTCAAGGCCAATTTCTGGCCGGGCAACGTGCGCGAGCTTGAAAACCTGATGCGCCGGCTGGCCGCGCTCTGCCCGACCGAGACGATCGGCGGCGATGCCATCGATGCCGAGCTGGCGGAGGCCTCGCCGCCCCCCGCTTCCGCCGGAGCCGGCGGCCCCGAGACGCTGGCCCGGGCCGTGGAGCGCCACATCCGCGCCTTCCTGGCCGCCCATGATGATGGCATGGGTCCATCCGACATCTACGAGCGCGTGATCGCGGAAGTTGAACGGCCGCTGATCCGGATGACCTTGGCAGCCACCAAGGGCAATCAGATAAAGGCGGCGGCGATGCTCGGCCTCAACCGCAACACGCTCCGCAAGAAGATCCGCGACCTCGAAATCCCTGTTGTCCGGGGGGTGACGTGACAGACGGACGACCGAAGGCGGACGACGGAAGACGGAAAGGCAAGCAAGCCTCGCGTCTTCCGTCCATCGTCGGCCCCCGAAGGCTGAGACCCGTTGGTCCGTCCTCCGTCTTCCGTCCTCCGTCCTCCGATGTCTGACAAAGGCCGCTCCTGGATCGGGTGGATCGGCGAGGTCCTGCTGGGCAAGGTGGCCACGCTGGTGCTGGCCACGCTGGCCCTGGCGGTGGGGCTTTCAACCTTCATTATTCTGGCTCGCGGCACGCCGTTCGGCATCCAGACCGGGACTGGCGTCGGGTTGGTGTTGGCCAATCTCTCGGCGCTGCTGCTGCTCGGCGCCGTGCTGGCCGGGCGGCTCACCCGGGTCTGGGTGGATCGGCGGCGCGGCTCGGCAGGGTCGCGGCTGCACGTGCGGCTGGTGCTGCTGTTCAGCGGCGTCGCGGTGCTGCCGACCATACTGGTCGCCTGCTTTGCCGTGGCGTTTTTTCAGTTCGGCATCCAGGCCTGGTTCAACGACCCGGTGCGCGCGGCGATCAACGAGTCGCTGCAGGTCTCGCGCGGCTACGTGGAGGAGCACCGGAACAACATCCGGTCCGTTGCGCTGGAGATGGCGAACGACCTGACGCGGGCAGGAGCTTTTCTCGCCGCCGATCCGTCGGCATTCGCCGAGGTGCTGGCGACCCAGACCACGCTGCGCGGCCTGACCGAGGCGGTGATCTATGAGCCCGCCAGCGGCCAGATCATGGCCTCCGCCGGCCTGTTCGCCGGGCTGGGTGTCGAGCAGCCGCCGGCCTGGGCCACCGCGCAGGCGCGTTCAGGGGATGTGGTGCTGCTGAACGCGGGGGACGGGGCGCGGGTGCGGGCGGTGGTGCAGCTCGAATCCACCCCGCCGCTGATGCTGATGATCGGGCGGCCGGTGGATCCGCAAATCCTCGACCACATGACGCGCACCGAACAGGCGGCGGCCGAATACAAGCGGCTGGACGAGAACCGGTCCTGGCTGCAGATCGCCTTCGCCTGGATCTTCGCCATCGTCGCCCTGCTGGTGCTGGGCGCCGCGGTGCTGATCGGCCTGGTGCTCGCCAACCAGATCGCGCGGCCGATCGGCCGGCTGATCACGGCGGCCGAGCGGGTGCGCAGCGGCGACCTCGCGGTGCGCGTGGCCGAGGCACCAACGAACGACGAGGTCGCCGGGCTGTCGCGCGCCTTCAACCGGATGACCGGCCAGCTCGCCGCCCAGCGCACCGAGCTGATGGACGCCTACAGCCAGATCGACGAGCGCCGCCGGTTCACCGAGACCGTGCTGTCCGGCGTTTCCGCCGGCGTGATCGGGCTGGATGCAAGCGGGCGGATCGAGCTGCCGAACCGCGTCGCGAGCGAGTTGCTGGGCGTCGATCTGCTGGCGGCACTGGGATCGGAACTGGCCGCCGTGGTGCCGGCGTTCGCGGCCTTGCTGCGCGAGGCGGCAGCGGCGCCGGAGCGGGCGGGCACCACCGAGATCCAGATCGGCCCGCCCGGCCGCCAGCGGACGCTGCTGGTGCGCATCGGCGCGGACCTGTCAGGCGAGCGGACCGACGGGTTTGTCGTGACCTTCGACGACATCACCGAGTTGCAGGCGGCGCAGCGCAAGGCGGCCTGGGCCGACGTGGCGCGGCGCATCGCGCATGAGATCAAGAACCCGCTGACGCCGATCCAGCTTGCCGCCGAACGCCTGAAGCGGCGCTTCGCCAAGGAAATCACCACCGACCCGGACACGTTCATCCAATGCGCCGACACGATCGTGCGGCATGTCGGGGATATCGGCCGCATGGTGGACGAGTTTTCCGCCTTCGCCCGCATGCCGCATCCGGTGATCAAGCCGGAGGATGTCGGGCGGGTCGCCCGCGAGGCGCTGGTGCTGCAGAAGACCGCCCGGCCGCAGATCACCTGGCACAGCGACATCCCCGAGCATGGCCCGGTGGCCCCGTGCGACCGGCGGCTGTTGCGCCAGGCGCTGACCAACCTGCTGCAGAACGCGGCCGATGCGATTGCCATGCGACCGAAGGTCGTCGCGTCCTCCCAGGACGTGTATGATACTGGCGGTCGCCCTGGGGCTGCGGAGCCGGAGGGCTGCATCACCGTCGCGGTCGCCGCTTCTGGCAACGAGGTTCGCATCACTGTGACCGACGATGGTGTCGGCCTGCCGCAAGAGGATCGTGGCCGGCTCACCGAACCCTACGTGACGCACAAGCCGAAAGGCACCGGCTTGGGGCTGGCGATCGTCAAGAAGATCATGGAGGATCACGGCGGGCGCTTGATGCTGGATGACCGGCCGGGCGGGCCAGGTGCGGTGGCCACCCTGGTCCTGCCGCTGTCGGTATTAGACAGGAACAGCCATGGCGCATGACATCCTGATCGTCGACGACGAGCCTGATATCCGCCTGTTGATCGACGGAATTCTGCAAGACGAGGGCTACGACACCCGTGGCGCCGCCGATTCCAATGCGGCGATCGACGCGTTCCGGGTGCGGCGTCCGTCGCTGGTGGTGCTGGACGTCTGGCTGCAGGGCTCACGGCTGGACGGGCTCGGCCTGCTGGAGGCGTTCCACAGCGAAGAGCCCCACGTGCCCGTGGTGATGATCTCCGGCCACGGCACGATCGAGATGGCGGTCTCAGCGATCCAGCAGGGCGCTTACGATTTCATCGAAAAGCCGTTCAAGTCCGACCGGCTGCTGCTGGTCGTGCGCCGCGCGCTGGAGGCGGCGGCGCTGGCGCGGGAGAACGCCGAGCTGCGGCTGCGCGCCGGGCCCGAGGCCACGCTGACCGGCGACAGTGCGGCCATCACGGCGCTGCGCAGCGCGGTCGAGCGGGTGGCTCCGACCGGCTCGCGCGTGCTGATCGCGGGGCCGGCGGGCTCGGGCAAGGAGGTGGCGGCGCACATGATCCATGCGCACTCCCGCCGCGCCGCCGCACCGCTCATCGCGCTGAACTGCGCGACGCTGAACCCGTCGCGGTTCGAGGAGGAATTGTTCGGCCTGGAGGCAGGCCCCGACCCGATCGCGCATCCCCGCCGCGCCGGCGTTCTTGAACGGGCGCATGGCGGGACGCTGCTGCTGGATGAGGTCTCCGACATGCCGCTGGAGACGCAGGGCAAAATCGTCCGTGCCCTGCAGGACCAGACGTTCGAGCGGCTGGGCGGCTCGGCGCGGGTGAAGGTGGACGTGCGGGTCCTCGCCACCACCAACAAGGACCTGCAAGCCGAGATCGCCGCTGGGCGGTTCCGCGAGGATCTTTTTTATCGGCTGGCGGTGGTGCCGCTGAAGGTGCCGGCGCTGAAGGAGCGGCGGGAGGACGTGCCGGCGCTGGCGCAGCACTTCATTGCCCGCTCGGCGGAGGTGTCCGGGATGCCGGCGCGCGAGCTGTCGGCGGACGCATTGGCCGCGCTGCAAGCGTATGACTGGCCGGGCAACGTGCGGCAGTTGCGCAACCTGATGGACTGGCTGTTGATCATGGCGCCGGGCGGGGCGAGCGACCCGATCCGCGCCGACATGCTGCCGCCGGAGATCGGCGCCAACGCCCCCGCGCTGCTGAACATCGACCCGACGGCCGACATCATGGGCCTGCCGCTGCGCGAGGCCCGCGACCTGTTCGAGACGCAGTACTTGCAGGCGCAACTATTGCGGTTTGGCGGCAATATCTCGCGGACCGCGCAGTTCGTCGGGATGGAGCGCAGTGCGTTGCATCGGAAACTAAAGCAGCTCGGGGTGAATTCGGACGAGCGGGTGGGCGGGTAGGCGCGCGGCGCATGTGGTGCCACGCAATCCATCCCGGCGTGACGCTGAAGGAAGAGCTGACAGCGAGGGGCCTGTCCGCGGCTGCGGCGGCGGCCAGTCTTCGCGTGCCGCCGCGGCGTTTGCGCGAGATCGTTCGCGGCGAGCGGGCGATCACGCCGGACACCGCGCTGCGGCTGAGCCGGTACTTCGCCACCTCGGCCGAGTTCTGGCTGACCATGCAGGCGAATTACGATCTTGCTCTGGCACGCAAGCAGCGGGGCGCGCGGATCGAGGCTGAGGTCGAAATCGCCGCCTGATCGGTTCGCGCGCAAGCAGCGGGGCCGATCCTGCCGCGTTGCGATCAAGGCCGCTCTTCGGTATTTGCAAAGCCCGGCTTCGCTGATTGGGGTTTCGCATGCCGTCGAGCGTGGTGCGGCGATTTGCCGACCCTGACGACTACACGGCGGCGATCCGCGCATCGCGTGGCGCGGAGCTGTTGGTCACCGGACCTGGACAGTTTGCCGCCAAGCTGGTCCGGTTCGATTTCCACCAGCTATGGATGCAGCGGTTTCAGGAAAGCCTGCCGCGCATCGGGCACTCGGCCGTCTCACCGGACCGCGCGGTTGTCATGATCCGGACCCGGCCCGGGCCGGGCTTGTCGCTGAATGGCATCGAGATGGCGCCGAACGGCATCATCCGCCTGAGCGAGCGCCACGCCTTCTTTCAACGGTCATCCGGACCGGCCTGCTTTGCGACCATGTCGCTGCCCGTGGAGGCCATGGTGACCGCCGGCGCGGCGATCGCCGGCTGCGACCTGATGCCGCCCCTTGATGCGCTGACCGTCATTGCCCCGGAAGCTGCCACGGCGAGGCTGCAACGGCTGCACGAAGCGGCGGAACATCTGGCGGACGACTCGCCGGAGGTCATCGCCAACCCGGAGGCGGCGCGCGGACTGGAGCAGTCGCTGCTGCACGCGCTGGTCGACTGCCTCGGCACCGGGCACGTTCATGCGGACACGGCATCCCAGCGCCGCCATGCGACGATCATGCGCAGGTTCCGCGTCGTGTTGGAGCAGAACGCCGACAGCGCGCTGTACGTGCCGGAGCTTTGCGCCGCCATCGGCGTGTCGGATCGAACGCTGCGCACCTGCTGCCAGGAGGCTCTGGGGGTGAGCCCGCTGCGTTATCTCTGGTTGCGGCGCATGCACCTGGTGCGGCGGGCGCTCACCGTGGCCGATCCGGCCGCCGCGACCGTGACCGCGACAGCCGCCGCCTACGGGTTCTGGGAGTTCGGCCGCTTCGCGGTGACGTATCGGGCGCTGTTCGGCGAATCCCCCTCCGCGACGCTGCGCCGCCCGTGTGACTCGTCGGTGCCTCAGCGCCGGGCGGCCGGCATCCCGATCGCCGCGGTCGCGTAGCGCGGAGCTCCCCCCGGCCGCGCCGCGCCGCAGAGCCATGCACGGTCGCCGACCGGACGGCGATCGAAACCTTGCCAAATCTGCATAGCCACGGGTGGGCGAGCCCGCGACACTGCTCCGACCAGAACAATTCGGCGTGAAGGTGGAATGGACAAATGCGCCTTCTCGTTGACGACGGCAGCCTGTTGCTCCAACGACACGGGTTCATAACGAGAACAACGTGCGGCCCGTCCAGACCGGCTGATGCCGCCTCCCGGAGACCCCGGACGGCACTGACCAACCCCGCTGACTCTTGTTCGGCGGCGAAGCCGTGTCGCAGACCCCGAACCGCGGCAAAAATTCATGCCTGACAAACGGAGATTAACAATGATCGATGAACTGAAACGAGGCATGATACTGGCGCCACTGCTGGGCCTCGCGTTGCTTGCGGGCTGCGTGTCGGCCCAGCGATACGATGCGCTGGAGCAGGACTATCAGCAGCTCAGGCAGCAGCTCACCGGGGACCAGGCCGAGATCACCAAGCTGCAGGGCGAACTGAAGGTAACCTTCAAGGACGATATCCTGTTCCCCTCGGGCGGCTGGCAGCTCAATAGCCAGTCGCGGGCGTCACTCGCCAAGATCGTCCCGACGCTGCAGGGATTGCAGCAGACCAAGATCGTGGTGGACGGCTACACCGACAATGTGCCGGTCGGGCCGGAGCTGCAACGGCAGGGGGTCACGTCCAATCTCGACCTGTCGTCCCGGCGCGCCGACACGGTGGTGCAGTTCCTGAAGTCGCAGGGCGTGAATCCGAACCTGCTGTCCGCGCAGGGCTTCGGTGCTACCAATCCGGTCGCCTCCAACGACACCGCGGAGGGCCGGGCGAAGAACCGCCGGATCGAAGTCACGCTGGTGGGGCCGGGCAATTAGGCCGGTCGCTGCGTCGGCAGGACACCTCAAGGAGGACCACATGGCGTCTGTTTCGAAGCGTCGTTGTCGTGGAGTCATCGGATGACAAGCCATTCGCGATTGTCGCGGGTCCTCGGCGCGTTTGCCGTCGGCCTGTCGCTCGCCACGCTGCCGCTGCTCGCGCCGGCGGCGCAGGCCCAAGGCAACCAGGCCGGGAACCAGGGCAACCAGACTTCGTCCGCCGGGCAGGAGCGGAAACCCAACATCCTGTTCATCATGGGCGACGACATCGGCTTCATGCAGCCGAGCATCTACCATCGCGGCCTGATGGTCGGCGAAACGCCGAACATCGACCGGATCGGGCGGGAAGGCTCGATCTTCATGGACTATGTCGGGATGCAGAGCTGCACCTCCGGGCGAAATGCTTTCTTCACCGGCATGTATCCGCTGCGCACCGGCATGATCCCGCCGCAACTGCCCGGCAGCCCGTCCTACCTGCGGCCTGGCACGCCGGCGCTTGCCAAGTTCCTGTACGATCTCGGCTACACCACCGGTGAGTTCGGCAAGAACCATCTCGGCGACCACACCGAGGCGCTGCCGACCGCGCACGGCTTCCAGGAGTATTGGGGCTACCTGTATCACCTGGACGCGATGCAGCAGGTCAGCTTCCCCGACATCAACAAGACCCCGCTGGTGCAAGGCATCGCGCCGCCGTGCAAGAACACGCCCGTCCCGGGCCTGCCCGAGGTCCCCGGCGCGGTGGACCCGCGGACGACGGTCTGCATGACGCCGCCGCGCCCGGTTATCTGGTGTCACTCTTCCGACGGTACGGCGAAGAACCAGACCTGCAAGGACGAGGGTCCGCTGACGCTGGAACGGTCGAAGACGGTGGATGAGGAGATCTCGGCCAAGGTCATCGACTTCCTTGATCGCAACGACCCCAAGAAGACCAACAAGCCGTTCTTCGTTTGGTACAACCCGGCGCGCATGCATGTCACGACCATGCTGCCGGACAAGTACATGGCCATGGTTGGCACACCCGGTGGCAAGGATTGGGGCGTCAACGAAGCCGGCATGAAGCAGTTGGACGACAACATCGGCTATGTCCTGAAGAAGCTGGAGGACATGGGCGAACTCGAAAACACCATCGTCGTCTTCACCACCGACAACGGTGCCGAGACAATCACCTTCCCCGACGGCGGCGTCACGCCGTTCAAGGGTCAGAAGGGCGAGGCCTGGGAAGGCGGCTACCGCGTGCCGCAGGTCGTCCGCTGGCCGGGCCATATCAAGCCTGGCACGATCCACGACCAGCTCTTTGCCGCGCTCGACTGGCTGCCGACGCTGGTTGACATCGCGGGCGGCCACAAGGGCGACGGTCTGAAGAAGGAAATCGAGGCGGGGAAATACCCCGGCATCGTCAAGACCACGCTCGATGGCTTCGACCAGCGTGACTATCTGGAAGGCAAGTCCGACAAGTCGGCGCGCGATGTCTTCTTCTACTTCTCGGGCTCGACGCCGTCCGCGGTGCGCTACAAGAACTGGAAGATGTACTACACCATGTCGCAACCGGGTGCGGACGGCTGGATTCTACCCCTGGTCCCCTACCACTTCACCCTGGTCCAGAACATCAAGCGTGACCCGTTCGAGCAGGCGGTTGGGGAGAGCATGAAAACCGCCCTGGGCCTGGGCGGTGCGCTGGCGGCGCCGGCAACCGCGTTCCTGTACGATTGGAACATGCTGCCAATCGGTCAGCAGCTTTGGCTGGCCGAACTGGAATCGTACCGGACCTATCCGCCGATGCAGGCGCCGGAGACCTGGAACCTCACGCAGGTGCTGGAGATGGTGAAGAGCACCGGCCACCCGAGCGACTGACGGCGCGGCTCGCTGTGATATCGGCCGCTGGCGTCCCTGGGCAGGGGCGCCAGCGGTCTGTCGCTCCAAGGGTTTGTCGAAGCGGTGTCGGTGACCTCGCGAACCATGCAATGGCGGACAGCCCTCGATCCGCAAGGGAGAACACCATGAGCGAAACACCGCTTCATCCCGGCATCGGCCGGCGGTTGCTTATCTCCGCCCTGGCCGCGCTGCCGGTGCTGCCCGTGATCGCACGCGCCCAGACCGCGCCGGATGCACCGCCGCCAGCCGATGCGACGCCCCTGGCCAATGCACCGCCGCCTGCCGATGCCACCCCGCCCGACAATCTGCCGTCGTGGAATGATGGCGCGTCGAAACAGGCGATCCTGGACTTTGTCAGTGCCACCACCGACGAGAACAGCCCGCACTACGTTCCCATCGAGGAGCGTATCGCCACCTTCGACCAGGACGGCACGCTGTGGGTCGAGCACCCGATCTACACGCAGGTGATGTACTGCCTGGACCGCGTGCCGGCGGTGGTGGAGAAGAAGCCAGAACTCAAGCACGTCGAACCGTTCAAGACCGTTCTGTCGGGCAACCGCGAGGCGATCGCGAAGCTGAGCCTGCCGGATCTGGAGAAGATCCTGGCGGTGACGCTCACCGGCATGACGGTGGAAGATTTCCGCGCCGATGTGGAGACGTGGATCACGACCGCCAAGCATCCGCGCTGGGATCGGCTGTACACCGACCTGGTGTACTTGCCGATGCTGGAAGTTCTGAGCTACCTGCGCGCCAACTGCTACAAGACCTTCATCGTCACCGGCGGCGGCCAGGACTTCGTGCGCGTCTACTCCGAGCGGGTCTACGACATTCCGCCCGAGCAGGTGGTCGGCAGCGCGGGCGTCACGAAATACCAATACGGCAAGAACGGCGAGCCGTTCCTGATCAAGGAGCCGAAGTTGCTGTTGAACGACAACAATGCCGGCAAGCCGGAGGGCATCCACCTGATGATCGGCCGCCGCCCGTACGCCGCGTTCGGCAACTCGATCGGCGACCGGGAGATGCTGGAATACACCAAGGCCGGTGGCGGCCCGCGGCTGGCGATGCTGGTGCTGCACGACGATACCAGGCGCGAGTTCGCCTACGGACCGGCACAGGGGCTGCCCGACACCCGCGTCGGCACGTTCACCCAGCCGCTCTACGACGAGGCGAAGAAGCAAGGCTGGACGGTGATCAGCATGAAGGACGACTGGAAACGCATCTTCCCGTTTGAGCAATAGCGCCGAAGGCGTCCTCCGACGCCGCAGTACGCAGGATGGATGGCATGAAACGCCTGACAACGCTGAGCGCGGGCATGCTTGTTCTGGCGGCCTTTTCGCTTGGTTCCGCCGCGCAGGCGCCGGCGCCGGGCGATCGGCCCACGGACAGCGCCAGACCGGACGGCGAGGGCGCTACTGCGCCGGCCAAGAAGCTGCAAAACCCGATCGGCGACCTGTACAGCTTCCCGTTCCAGAACAACACCAACTTCAACACTTCAACTACGGTCCGAACAAGGGCACGCAGGACGTCCTGAACGTGCAGCCGGTGATCCCGATCAATCTCAACGAGGATTGGAACGTTATCACCCGCACCATCCTGCCGCTGGTCTGGCAGCCGTCGCTGCAGCCGGCGCAGACCGTGCCGTTCGGCACCGGCCCGACCACGTTCTCAGTGTTCCTCTCGCCCAGCAAGACCGTCAACGGCTGGCTGTGGGGCGTCGGCCCGGTCGCGCAGGTGCCGACGATCAGCAATGCGAGTCTTGGCTCCAACGTCTGGGGCGGCGGTCCGACCGGCGTCGTGGTCTATATCCGCGGGCCGTGGGTCACCGGGGCGCTGGCAAACAACGTCTGGTCGTTCGGTGGTACGTCAGGCCACAACGGCACGCGCTACAACATGTTCCTGACCCAGCCGTTCGCGAACTACAATTTCGGGGAGGGATGGTATCTCGGCACTGCGCCGATCATCACGGCGAACTGGCTGACCGCCGGCAACAATGCCTGGACGCTGCCGGTCGGCGCGCAGGTCGGCCGCGTGGTGAAAATCGGCGGCAAGCTGCCGGTGAACTTTCTTGTCGGCGCCTACTACAACGCGCTCCGCCCCGATTTCGGTCCGACACGGCAGTTGCGCACGCAGGTCACGATCATCTTTTAGCCACACACGGGGGCGTTGCATGGAGTCGGGTGTTCCTCATGCGAAACGAGACCGCTCGGCACCGGCAAGCCCGTCCCGGAGGCCGCTCCGCCACCAGCGCCGTCCGCGTCCGCCTGGACGACAGGGTTTCCGGTCGGTACGCATGGCGTGCGCCGATATACACACGTCGACCGGGGCGGGTTTGCCGCGCTCCGGCGGATCTCGATCCGGGCGGCGCATTCCTGGCTGAACTGGCTCTACCCGCTCAACGTGTGAAGCCAATGGCGGGTGGCGACATCGGAATTCCGGCCCATGTCGGCGTGATCGCATTGCAATGATTGCGCAGTCACCTTGGGGGCCTTGTCGATGCAGTCTCGGGCAGATGCACACAACCTGCTGGAGGCAGCGCGGGGGCTGAAGCCGCTGGTCGACTCGCTGCGTAACCGGTTCGATCACGAACGGCAGCTTCCGCGCGCCTTGGTGGACGCGGTTGGAGCCGCCGGGCTGTTCGGCATGTGGCTGCCCCGCTCGCTCGGGGGGGCGGAGCTTGACCCGCTGAGTTTCCTGACCGTGATCGAGGAACTGGCCCGGCAGGACGGGTCGCTCGGCTGGTGCACCGTCGTCGCGGCCGGCTACGCACGGCTGGCCGGTTCGCTGCCGGACGACGTGGCGGCGGAGATTTTCGGGTCGGGGCGCTCGATCCTGGCCGGCACCACCAATCCGAGCGGGAAGGCGCTGGCCGTGCCAGGCGGGTATCGCGTGACCGGGCGGTGGAGCTACGGCAGCTTCATCGGTCACAGCCACTGGGTGCTCGGCAATTGCGTCACGCATGACGCAGGCGACCCACGCCGGGACGCGAGCGGCGGCCCGGACTTCCGGCTCTGCCTGTTTCCCCGTGAGCAGGTCGAGGTGTTCGACATCTGGCGCGTCGGCGGTCTGCGGGCGACCGGCAGCGACGACTATCAGGTTACCGATCTGTTTGTGCCGGAAGGGCGGACGATCCCGTTGAGCGGTGCCAGCCCGGTGCCCCGCCAGCCGGGGGCACTGTTCGCCCCGATGCCGAACACGTTGGTCAGCTTTATCGCGATCGTGGCGCTCGGGATCGCCCGTGCCGCGATCGAGGCGCTGACCGAGCTGGCCAGCGCGAAGACTCCCACCGGCTCGCATTCTGTGCTGCGGGACAAGCCCCTGGCCCAGGCCGACCGGGCGCGCGCGGAGGCCCTGGTGCGCTCCGGCCGCGCCTTCCTGTTCGACGAGTTGGGCTCCGTCTGGGATCAGATGCTGGCCGGTCACCCGGTGACGGCCCGGAGCCGCATGCTGGTGCGCCTTGCCGCGTATCAGGCGATGCAGAACGCGATCCAGGCGGTCGATCTGATGTTTGCGCTAGGCGGGGGAACGGCGCTGTTCGAGGGCAACCGGCTGGAGCGCTGCTTCCGCGACGTTCACGCCGCGGGCCAGCATGGTGCGGTGGCAGCGATGAGCAACCTGGAACCGATCGGGCGCGTGTTGCTGGGACTGGAACAGGGAACGGCTGGCCTGAAATCGTAGCAACCGTCATTCGTCGTTTTGCTGGAGGGGCGCGGCATGGGCACCACGCCCTGTTCGTCAGGATTTGGTATGGAGCCGACTGTCGAACGCGTGCGCCTTGGCTTCTTTCGGTAGCGACCGGTGCGCCTCGTGCAACGCACGGCTGAGGAGCACGCCGGCGACCTGGCCGACGGAGGGACGAAACCCTGGCTCGGCAATGGAGTCGGCAAGCTCCCGCACCATCCGCCAGTCCTCGTCCGTCACGGCAACTTTCCGGAGATCACCGCCGGGCAGGCCGGGCCTTCCGCCGGTGGACCGCAAGCGTCGGGCGGCCTCCTCGCGGACTGCATACCATGTGATCGGTGACCCGCCCTTGGGCGCCGGCTTCGTGTGATCGGCGCCGAGGGTTTGCGCGATGTCGCCGGCATCCAGATCGACTGGCGGCAGGGTGTCATCGATCAGGATCACCGGCGGCACGGTGTCGTCCGTCAGAACGATCAGCTTCTCGGCCTTCGTAGCGGACGGGGAATGGCGGGGCATGGTGGGCTCTTTCACGCAGTGTCGTAGGTTATGATCCGGTAGAGCCGGTTGTTGAACTCGGCGACGACTTCGCCCTGGCGGGTCTGCCGCCCCATGCGATGCAGAAACGCGCGCACCCGGGGCAGCGATCCGATGAACCGGCTTGGCTGAACGTAGGTGTATGCGAGAATGATCTTCTCCTTGATCAGTCTGCCCGTGTCGGGGTTGAACCAGGCGCCATCAACCGGCGGAAGGACCGTGGCCCCGCCACCGATATTGGACAGCAACACCAGCGCTTCCTCGACCCAGGGGCGTGGATCGAACCTGTTGCCGTCGCGGTCCGCGCTGGGAAGATTCCGTTCGGGGGCATGAGCACCGGTCAGGCTTGATCGGTTCGGACCGGGGCTGGAGCGCTGGATAACGCGGGCTGAGCACCCGATCCGACGCGTCCTGGCCGCCGGCCGGCTGTGGTAGACGGCGAGCATGCCTGACCACGATGCCCTGTATCACCGCCTGTTCAGTCATCCGGGGATGGTGGCCCAGTTGTTGCGCGAGTTCGTCGCTGGCCCCTGGCTCGACGACCTCGATTTGGATGGCATGGAGCGCCTGAACGCCAAGTTTCACGCCGAGACGAGCGAGCGACGCGACGGCGACATGATCTGGCGCATCCCGCGGCGCGGTGGCGGCGACGCCTACCTGGTGCTGCTGCTGGAGTTCCAGTCCACCCCCGACCACTGGATGGCGCTCCGCGCGCTGGTCTATGCCGGGCTGCTGTTGCAGCATTTGGTGAAATAAAAGCGCCTGCCGCCCGACGGCAGGCTCCCGCCGATCATGCCGGTCGTGTTGTATAACGGCGATCCGCGCTGGGCGATGCCGTTGGCGCTGCGTGAGCTGGTTGGCCTGCCCGAGACCTCGCCGCTGTGGCGATGGCAGCCGGACATGCGCTACCATCTCATTGATGAGGGCGGCTTCAGCGAAGGTGACCTGGAGCGGCGTGACGCACTCCCAGCGTTGCTGTTCCGGCTGGAAAACCCGCCTGATCCGGAACAGGTTGTTGTCCTGGCCGACGCGGTGCTGGCGTGGTTTGGGCGCCATCCGGGGTTTGAGGCGCTGCGGTCAGTGTTTGCCGAATTGCTCGGCGGCATGATGGGGCCTCTGGTGCCGGACGTTCGGGTCCCGGAGGGGTTGCTGGAGGTAAGGAACATGCTGGCGTCACGGGCTGAGACCTGGAAGCAGCAGTGGTTGCAAGAGGGCAAGCAGAAGGGCGAGCAGGAGGGCCGTCGGAAGGGTGAGGCGGCCATGCTGCTGCGCCAACTGGAGCGCCGGTTCGGTGCGCTGCCGGGCTGGGCCAGCGATCGCATCGCCACCGCCGACAGCGTCGCGCTGGAGGAATGGGGCCTGCGCGTCCTTGATGCCAGAAGCCTTGATGACGTCTTTGCCTAGCAACCCCGGACGTGGCCGATTGGCAGTGCGGCCAGCGGCGTCACCGGTTCAACGTTCAGCCGATGTCCGGTCCCTGGCACGAAACAGCCGGTGCTGCAGGGCGGCGGTCATAGCGGCAGTGCGCCCATTGCGGCCGTTCAGGCGAGCGTCACCGTTCACCCAAAACGGTCGTTTGCGGGGCGCGGTGGAACATGGCTGGGTCGGCTGCTCGAAAGCTGGAGGATGATGGCCGTTATCGTTCTGGCGCGCCCGATGCTCAATTCGTCTTCCGGGCCGAGACGGCGGGAGCGCCCTCGCCCTTGATGGCTCTGGCGGCTGCGGCCGAAAACGTCGGGGCGAGTGCTGCGAGTTGCTGCACTAACTCCGCGGCCGACATGGGCGGCCGACGATACCCGGCCGCCTGGACACGAAGGGCGGAAATCAATGCCTCCGGCGCGCGCTCCAACAACGCCGACAAAAAGCGGTCGGGCGTCATGGCTTCAACGCCGGCTGGAAGATCGGCAAAGTCGCGGATATTCGAGGTGACGATAATCTGCGCGCCTATCGTCGCCGCAGCAGCGGCGACGTGCCGGTCCTTCGGATGGTTGCGCATAGTAGGCTCGAGGGCTTCCCAGCCGCCGACTTCGGCCTCCGGGAAGACCTCTTCCATGAGCGCCCGCAACGCGATCGCCTTGGCACCTTCCATGCCGTAAGGATCGATCAGGTTGCGCGTGACCTCGTCGAGGATTCGGCTCGACCAGGCGAAAGCAGCCCGCGGCGGCAGCACGTAGCAACGTGTCGCGAAGCACCATCGGAAACAAGACATCGGCGTCGAGGACGGCGATCAGCATCGCGAGCTCTTCACGTCAGCGCCGCATCCGGTCTGGTCCTATTGACGCGGGCCTCCGGCGGCACCGCCAGCCCGGCGAGTTCGCGAGCGCCGCAGCCGACTCGGGTTCACGCGTAACCGCGCAAGGTTGTAATCTGACCGGCAATCCTCAAAGAACCACCTTGTTCAAGT
>Ga0302151_10000353_pt1 | contig 28341 bp, 23 predicted proteins | sample I_Bog_N1_3_FD_192428 | JGI IMG/M metagenome (GOLD analysis project Ga0302151, IMG submission 192428) | Peat permafrost microbial communities from Stordalen Mire near Abisko, Sweden - I_Bog_N1_3 | ecosystem: Environmental > Terrestrial > Soil > Wetlands > Peat | place: Sweden: Abisko, Stordalen...
ATCAGCGCAGCGGCGCAGACCGCGCTGCCCAGCGATCCCAGCACGCTGCTCGCCGACCAGAGTGAGAAGCTCACGCAACCTGCTGGCTCCAGCTTCGTCTTCACCGCTCCCGCAACCACCGTCGGTCCCGGCGATCTGCCCATCGAGCAACCGCAGGACGCTCCGCTGCCGCTCTCGCTCGACGACGCCATCGCGCTCGGCCTCGACCGCAACGTGCGCCTGAAGTACGACCGCGCCAACCAGCGCGCCGTCAAAGGCTACACGCTCGGCGTCTTCAACGCCTTGCTGCCGAACCTGACCCTCGACGCGCAGAGCAGCGCTCAGGAGATCAATCTCGCGGGCATGGGCTTCAAGCCCGCTCTGTTCGCCAAGTTCGCCAAGTCCGGTCTGATTCCACCCGGATTCGTCATCGCCACCATCGTCAAGGTGAACACCACGCAGGCCAAGGTCTCGCTCGACCAGCAGGTCTTCAACGCCACCGACTTCGAGCTCTATCGCGGCATCCAGCATGAGAGCTCCTACGTCGACCTGAACCTGCTCTCCGATCGCGGCGATCTGGTGCTGACCGTGGGAACGATCTACCTGCAGTTGCTCGCCGACCAGGCGAACCTCACCAACGCGCAGGCGCAGGAGCGCAGCGCGAAGACGCTCTTCGATCAGGCTTCGGCCAAGCAGAGCGCAGGCGTCGGAATCCACCTCGACACGCTGCGCGGACAAGTCGAGTACCAGCAGCGCCAGCGGGACGTCATCGCGGCCCAGAACACGCTGGACAAGGACATCATCCAGCTCGATCGCATCATCGGCCTGCCCGCAGGACAGCAACTGCGCCTCACCGACACCGAGCCCTTCGCCGAGCTTGCCATGATGGACCTCGATGCCGCGAAGATCACTGCTTACCGGCATCGCAAGGACCTGCTCAGCCTCCAGCAGGAGATTCAGGTCTCCAGCCTCGAGCTCAGTGCCGTGAAGTTCCAGCGCCTGCCGACCGTCGCCGTCAACGGCTACTACGGCGTCATCGGCCTGACGCAAGGCCCCTATCACGGAGACTTCGTCGCCCAGGGAACGCTGCGCTTTCCCATCTTCCGCGAGGCCGCACAGCGCGGCGAGCAGCAGGTCATCGACTCCCAGCTCACAGCGCTGCATCAGCGCGAGACCGACCTGCGCGTCACCATCGACGCCCAGATCCGCTCCTCCATGCTGGACGTAAACGCCGCCGATGAGCTGGTGAAGGTGTCGCAGAGCAACGTCGAGCTTGCGCAACAGGAGCTCTCCGACGAGCGCGACCGCTTCGCCGCCGGAGTGGATGACGACCTTCCCGTCGTCGATGCCGAGGCGTCACTCGCCGACGCGCAGGCGCAGTTAGTGCGCTCGCTCTACCAGTACAACGTCGCTAAGCTGCAACTGGCGCGCAACACCGGAGTCGTCGAAACCCGCTATCGCTCTTACCTCGGCAAGTAGGCTGTAGCATGAAGGCAGGAGCGCGGTTCGCCGCCGCCTCTGCTCTCGATATGCGCCGTCTCCGTCGACCAACCTCTCTGCTGATAGCTTCTCTGCTGCTGGCTAACGCCGCCTCCGCGCAAGTCCTCGCGCGGCCCGGCTGGGCCGGCTCCGGCGTCACGGTGGAAACATGGTGGCATCGCGCGGTCTTCTATCGCCTCGATCCCGCTACCTTCCAGGACTCCAACGGAGATGGCCGCGGCGATCTTGCCGGCGTCGCGCAGCGCCTGAATTACCTGCAGTCGCTCGGCGCGGACGCGATCATCCTCGCGCCCGCAGCCACATCGCCGCCGCTCTCGCCGAGTGATATGACCGACGGCTTCGACGACCTCACGCGCCAGGCATCGCTGCATCACCTGCGCGTTCTGGTCACGCTCGATGCCTCCGGCCTTCAGCGGCGTCCCGACGGCAGCAACCGCCTGCTCGGTGTCGCACGCAGTTGGCTCACGCAGGGCGCTGCAGGCTTCTACCTCGATAGCCAGCTCCTCGCCAGTCCGCAGCTCTCGCCCGATCTGCTCCACCAACTGCGCACGCTTACATCCAGCTTTCCAGGTGACCGCATACTGCTCTCGGCCGCGCCCGACTCCGCGCTGGCGCCGTTCCTGCAACGCGAGGTGCAGCTCATCATAACGCAGCCGATCGGAACCGCAGAGAACGCACTCGACGCCGCTACCTTGCGCAGCCAGGTGCTTGCCGGCACAGAAGCCGCGTCCGCAACATCCGCCCTGCGCTCACGCTCCGGCGTCAGCGGCCTTCCGCTGCTTCTCGCCGCGCGCAGTCTGCCCGCACCCGACGAGAAGCAGCGCACCCTGCTGAGGCACGATCTCGCGCTGCTGCTGTTGGCCTCGCGCTCCGCCGTGCTGCTGGACTATGGAGAAGAGCTTGGTCTCGATCTCGCCGGCGGCGATCTTGCGCCTCTCATGCAGTGGACGCCCAGCAACCGCACGCTACAAGCGCCAGCGCCGCCCGAGATTCCCACCAACTCCGATGCTACTGAGTACAAGCCTTACACGCCCTACATCGCGCCGCTGCCGCACAGCTTGAATCCATCACCACCATCGTTGCCCGCAGCCTTTATCTCGGAGACCCCCGATCCGCGCTTCCTGCCCGGATTCAGCTCCGCGTCTCCAGACCCTTCGCTGGCCGGTCTCGCCGCGCCTAACGGAGTCTCCGCCAACGTCGTCACCGAGGACGCCGATCCGTACTCGCCGCTCAACCTCTATCGCCATCTCATCCAGTTGCACCACCAGAACCCTTCGCTCTACGACGGCGCACAACTCTTCCTCGACCACGACGCCGAGAATGTGCTGGTCTGGCTGCGACGGCCCACTGCGGGCGCACGCACCTCTACCCCAGTGCTGGCGGTCTGTAACCTCACAGACCACAACGTGCACCTCGACCTCGACCGCGAGCTCAGCTCGCTCCGCCTGCCCCGCGGAGGCCTGCACACGCTGGCCACCGGCTCGCCCCTGCCCTTCGAGAACACCCAGGACATCGTGCTTCCCGCCGGAGGCGCATTCCTCGGCGAGTTCTACCGCTAGCTCGGCATCGGATAGGCAGCCACTACGCGCTCGAACACCGCGTCCCAAGAACACTGCATCGCATACCGCCGTGCTGCGACGCGCATCGCGCGGAAGCTCTCCGGCAAAGCCAGCATCTCAGCAATCTCCGCGGAGAACTCCTCGTCCTTCGCAACTCGTCCGGTCACACCGTCCTGCACAATGCTCGCCGGCCCGCCATCCGGAGTGACGACCGCTGGAACGCCGCTGGCGAGCGCCTCCAGCACCACGTTGCCAAAGGTGTCGGTGTGGGAAGGAAAGACCAGCACATCCATATTCGCGTAAGCCTCGGATAACGCCTCGCCGCGCAGCACGCCGACGAGCTTCGCGCCGGGCAGTCCGCGGCGCAGCATCTCATCCTCCGCGCCGTGGCCCACGATCATCCACTCGGCGACGATGCCGCGCGCTCGCAGTTCCTTATCCACGCGCGGCAGCAGCGCCACATTCTTCTCCACGGACAACCTGCCCACATAGCCGAAGACGATCCTGCCGTCGCAGGCTTCGCGGGTGCGTTGCTGTGGCGCGAAGATCCCCGTCTCTACGCCGCGCTGCATCAGGTGCACAGGCCTTCCGGTCTTGCTTGCCAGCAACGCACACAGTTCAGGATTCGGCGCATACAGTACCTTTGCCATGCCGTAGAAGCGACTGGTCGCCGTGAGCAAGACACTCTCAACCGCACTCTCGATCCTGCTGCCTACAGTACCCATAGGCCGCGTGAGCCAACCCATCCGCCGCGCGGCATACTCATGCACGTTGGTATGCCAGCTCGCCACCAGCGGCACCTTGAGCTTCCACGCGAAGTACGCCCCGAAGATCCCCAACTCGCTCGGCCCGGTGATGTGGATGATCTCGGGCCGGAAAGCGCGCACCGTCTCCGAGATCAGTCCCGAGTAGCGGAAGAACAAGGGATCAAAGTACAGGTCGCGCTCCAGTTGCACGGCCAGCGGGCTGCGTCCCAGCTCCAGCGCCTGCACGGAGCCTTCTGGTGCGCAAAGCCGTGTCTTCTTTCCCGCGCGGACGCAGAGCATGGGAATTTCGCGCCGCCGCGCAAACGCCGCGAAGTTCCGGCTCGTATGCGCAACGCCGTTCACCTCATGGAAGCTGTCCGGAAAGTAAGCAACGCGCGGCGGCATCCGCTCATGCTACTCCGCAGAGTTTTGCCCCATGTGAATCTGCGATGCAAAGTGCATCTAGGACCGCGTCTTCGCGATGTCCGGTCCCAACAGTTCCTGCGCGCTGGCCTCCGGAGTGTCGGGCACTGTGCCCTCGCCTGGCGCCTCGGAGCCCGTGAGATGGTTCTTCGTCAGCCCATCCTTCAGGATGGCGAAGGCCTCTTCCGGAGTGTCCGCAAAGCTGAACAGCTCCAGGTCCTTCAGGCCGATTGCGCCCTTCTCCGCCAACAGCTCCAAGTTCAGTACCTTCTTCCAGTAGCTCGACCCATAGATCACTACGGTGATCGGCTTGGCGAGCTTGTTGGTCTGGTCGAGCGTCAGCACCTCGAACATCTCATCCAGCGTGCCGAAGCCGCCGGGAAACACCACCAGCGCCTTCGCCAGGTAGACGAACCAGTACTTGCGCATGAAAAAGTAGTGGAAGTTGAAGTTCAGCTCCGGCGTGATGTACGGGTTCGGCATCTGCTCAAACGGCAGCTTGATGTTCAGCCCGATGGTCTTGCCGCCCGCCTCCCACGCGCCGCGGTTGGCCGCCTCCATAATTCCGGGTCCGCCGCCCGAGGTAATCACGAACCGCCGCCTTCGCCCCGGAATCTTCATGGCCCACTCGGTCATCATCCGCGCCAGGGTGCGAGCGTCCTCGTAGTAGTGCGCCATCTCCACGGCGGCCTCCGCGCGCGTGCGGCGCAGCTCCGTGGACTCTTCGCCGGGACGGGCAGGCTGCTCGGCCTCCGGCGCGGCCTGCACCGAGCCGGTGTTGTCCAGCAGCTCCAACTCCTGGCTGGCCACGTCCAGCGCCCGAAACCGCGCCGACCCGAAGAACACCACCGTGTCCTGGATGCGTTCGCGCCGGAACCGCGCCATCGGCTCGTTGTACTCCGAGATGATTCGCAGCATCCGGCCGTCGGGCGAGTTGAGGAAGTCCTGGTCCTCATACGCCAGGGGCGCATTCTCCAGCGGCTGCGGCTTGTTTCCGTTGTCCTCAGACATAACTTGTCTACTTTACTCTTCGTGCCTCTGCGATTGAGGACGTCTCAGTGCTTGTAGTCCCTATAGTGCAACAGCTCGCTCACGCCGATCCAGATATCGATCAGCCCCATGCCCGTCACCAGCCCGCGCACCCAGCCCTGTCCCATCACGGCCTGCACCGCAGGATGCGCCAGCAGCCAGCCGTTCTGGTCCCAGTAGCGCGGCGACCATGGCAGCATGGCCAACAGACCCCCGATATAAAAGCAGAACAGCACCAGCACCAGCAGGCTCAGCCGTTGCAGCCACACGGGCGCGGGCTTTGGAAGGCCCGCGCCGTCGTCCTGCTGCGCTCGTGGTTGAGGCGCGTTGCTGGCTGGAAGCTGTTCACTCTCTGCGAGGATCGGTTGCTGTGACGCCATTGCTTCCAAGTTAGCAGGACGCACCATCCTGTGTCTCAGGGCTTGCCTTCTGCCTGCCTCTTCGCCTTGAGTTGCATGGCCATCTGCTGTGGGCTCTCATCCGCGCTCCGCAACGCCAGCCCGAACTTCACATCGCCCTTCGTCCCGCTGATGGCGATGGGCAGCTCCAGCCCCGCGCCGTTCCGCTTGAACAGCGGATCAAAAGGCCGCAGCAACGCGGACTTCCAGCCGGTCACCATCTGCGAGGCTGTCGCATCGGTGCGCACGTGCCCCTTGAACTCAAACACGTTTCCATCCAGCGAGTAGATGCCGTCCAGGTTCACCTGCGCTCCGGGAATCTGATACTGCAGGGCGCTCACCGTCATCAGCGCGTGGTCCAGCGAGAACGCCACCGCCATCTGCGATGCCACATTCGCCTGCCGGTCGCTGCCGGCAGCCTTCGCCTCCTTCGGCTTGCCCTGTGCCCGCAGACTCAGCCCATCCACGCGGTCCTGCCATCCCGCATTGTTGAACTCCACGTTCTGAATGGTCAGATGGCCCGCGAGCCCCAGCTTCTGCGCCACGCGCTCCTTGCCGGGCGGAATATGCAGCTTCGCCCGCATCGTCACCGCGCCGCGCATCAACGGCGGCTCGGTCTTCATCCCCAGTTGCAGCAGGTCCTCAATACGACCGTCCGGCATGTTCACGTCCAGCGAGATATCGTGCCCCTGGCCGCGGATGTTCACCACCGTTCCCGCTGCCGTGAACTCGGAGTGCAGTAGCGTGGCCCGCACTGGCGCCAGCGTAGTATCGCCGCTGGTGCCGTCCACAATGGCGTGGAAGCGCGTCTCCAGCGGTACCGGATGGTCGCTGATGTCCAGCGAGAAGTCCGGCGTCTGCGTCGTGCCGTCGATAGTGATGTTCCCCAGCTCGCCGTAGAAGTGCCCGGTGGAAGACAGTGTGCCGCCAATGCCGTGGATCGTGCTCAGGTCAGCATGATCGAAGCTGTAATCACCGTCCAGCAGCGTGGTGCGTGGATCGGCGCCCTGCCACGGCCCGAAGTGCCCCACCGCATGGACATCGCCCACCGGCTTGGGATTGATCAACTGGGCCACATAGGTCATGCCACGGCCGTCGGCATCGCGCAAGACCAAGTCTTGAATATCGAACTCCAGTGGCTCCCTTCCGGGCCTGGCGGTCTCGAGCACCAGCTTTGCCCGTGCGCAGTGGATCTCGCCCACCGTCAGATGCACCTTCAGCCGGTTGCTCCCGGCCGGCTTGGGCAACAACTCTCTGCGGTCAGGCGGCACATGCAGCTCCATGCCGTCCACCTCCACATGCGCGAGGTGCGCCCGCAGCAGGACCAAATCGTGAATCGAGGTCCGAAAGCTGAAGCTGTCCACGCTGAGCATCGGCGCGATCTCCGTCGGCACGCCCGTCTCCGTTGGGGCCGTGAGCCGCAGGATGCGCAGCCCCCGTCCGCTTACCTGTACTCCGTTCAGCAGCGAGATATCTAAACGGGCCAGCTCTACCGGAGAGTGGAACCGCGCCTCCAGCGACTCAATGACGCTGCGCCGCAACACAGGCTCCAAATTGCGCGAGACATACACCGCTGAAAATGCGAGGCACAGCAGCAGCCCCAGAGCGGAAGCCGCAACCCATCGAACCCAACTCCGCTGCCGCCAGGGTGGTGGTCTCCTGGTCTGTCCATCGATCTGCGTCGCGGTAGCCACGTTGGGTCTGCCTCCGTTCTTTCGATGCGGCGAAAAGCCCAGAGGTGGCGCGCACGTTGCCGCCACAGTGCGAAAATAGGGGTGATGCTTCAACTCTCCGCTGCCGGCAAGCGCTACGGCCAAAAACTCCTCTTCGAAGACGTCAACTGGCTGGTCAAGCCCAACGAGCGCACCGGGCTGGTCGGCGGCAACGGCACGGGCAAATCCACGCTGCTGAAGATCCTCGCCGGCCTCGAGACCCTGGACTACGGCCTGCGCACCCACATCAAGGGCATGACCATCGGCTACCTCCCGCAGGACGGCCTCGCGCTCTCCGGCCGCAGCGTCTTCGACGAGTGCCTCTCTGTCTTCGACGAACTCCGCGAAATGGAGGCCGAGTCCGAACAGCTCACCCACACTTTATCCGACGCAGACCCCAAGTCGAAGGAGTACGCCGCCGCTGCCGACCGTTACTCCGAGATCGCCGACATCCTGCACCACCACGACATCTACACCCTCGACGCACAGGTCGGCGCCGTCCTCGGCGGCCTCGGCTTCAGCAAGGAAGACTGGGCGCGCCGCACGGAAGAGTTCTCCGGTGGCTGGCAGATGCGCATCGCGCTCGCCAAGCTGCTGCTGCAAAAACCCAGCCTGCTGCTGCTTGACGAGCCCACGAACCATCTCGACCTAGAATCCCGCAACTGGCTGGAAGACTATCTGCACAACTACGAGAACGCCTTCGTGCTGATCTCGCACGACCGCTATTTCCTTGACGTCACCGTCGACAAGACCGTCGAGGTCTGGAACAAGCGGATGCACGTCTACCACGGCAACTACGAAAAATATCTTACCCAGAAGCAGGAACGCCTTACCCAGATCCTCAGCGCCTACAAGAATCAGCGCGACCGCATCGAGGCGCTGGAGGCCTTCATCAACCGCTTCCGCGCCCAGGCTACGAAGGCCAAGCAGGTGCAGTCGCGCATCAAGGAGCTCGAAAAGATCGAGCGCATCGAGGTCCCTGAAGAGGAAGCGACCATCCACTTCAGCTTCCCGCAACCGCCAGCCAGCGGCCGCACCGTCATCGAGGTCAAGCATCTCACCAAGCACTATGGCGAAAAACACGTACTCGACGATGTGAGCTTCACCATCGAGCGCGGAGACCGCATTGCGCTGGTCGGAGCCAACGGCGCGGGCAAATCGACGATGATCCGCATGTTGTCGCAGCTAGAAGAGCCCACCTCTGGCAGCATCCGGCTCGGCCACAACGTGCTCGCGGACTACTTCGCGCAGGATCAGTACAAGGTCCTCGACCCCAACGCCGTCATGCTCGACGACATCACCGGCTCCAACCCCAAGGTCGACGTCGTCACCTTGCGCTCGCTGCTCGGCTGCTTCATGTTCTCCGGCGACGACGTCTTCAAGACCCTCGGCGTTCTCTCCGGCGGCGAGCGCAACCGCTACGCGATGGCTAAGATGCTGGTCTCGCCCGCGAACTTCCTTCTGCTGGACGAGCCCACCAACCACCTCGACATGCGCGCCAAGGACGTGCTGCTGGATGCGATCCGCAACTTCTCTGGCACCGTGCTCTTCGTCTCCCACGACCGCTACTTCATCGACGGACTGGCCACGCGCGTCTTCGAGGTGGAAGACCGCCGCGTCCACATCTACCCCGGCAACTATGAGGACTATCTCTTCCGCAAGCAGGGCGGCGTCACCAAACTCGCGACCGAAGCCGCGAAGAATCCCCATATCGACCACACCACCGGCATGTTCAAACCCTCAAAAGATGTGGGTGGCCCATCCGTGACTGTCTCACCGTCACGGGTGGGGAACGAGAACGCACACGAACTCAACGGCTCGCTCGCCCCCGTCCTTCCATCCAAACCGCCCGTCAAGCGCCTGAATCCCATCAAGCTCAAGCACCTGGAAACCCGCGTCGCCGAACTCGAATCTGAGCTGCCCGATCTCGAGGCCCGCATCCTCGCCGCCGAGCAGCAGCAGGCCATGTTCACCACCGCCGAAGCCGCTCAGGCCCTCGCCGCCGAGCTTGACACCCTGCGCGAGCAGCACGCCGCCCATACCGCCGAATGGGAAGACCTCTCGCTTCAGCTCGAAGAACAAGCCATCGCCTGACGATTTTCTCTATCCTCTCCACTCTATCCTCTACACTCTGCCTTATGCGTACCCTCATCATCGGCGCCGGAGCCGTCGGCGGCTACTTCGGAGCTCGCCTCACCGCTGCCGGCCGCGACGTCACCTTCCTCGTCCATCCCGCGCGCGCTGAAAAGCTGCGCCGCGACGGCCTCCACGTCACCAGCCTGGAGGACAGCTTCCACGTACAGCCGAAGCTCCTGCTGGCCGGCGAGATCACCGCGCCCTTCGATCTCATTCTCGTCAGCACGAAGGCCTACTCGCTCGCCGCGGCCATGGAGGACTTCGCTCCCGCCGTCGGCCCGCAGACCACCATCCTCCCAATGCTCAACGGCATGGCGCACCTCGATGTCCTCATCGCACGCTTTGGCGAAAGCCCCGTCCTCGGCGGTAGTACGCGCATCGTCGCGGACGTAGACGCTGAGGGCATCATCCACTCGCTCGAGGCCCTGCACGACATCCGCTTCGGCGAGCGTGACAAGTCGGTCACACCGCGCGTCCAGGCCATCGAGACCCATCTCTCGAACGCGGGCTTCGACGCCATCCTCTCGCCCGACATCCTCGCTTTCATGTGGAACAAGTGGGTCTTCCTCGCCGCGCTGGGCGCCATCACCTGCCTGCTACGCGCATCAATCGGCCAGGTCGTCGCAGCTCCCGGAGGCACCGACACCATTCGCGCCATCCTCGCCGAGACCGTCGCTATCGCCACCGCCAACGGCTATCCCACGCCCGCGCCGTTTCTGGAGCACAGCACTGCTCGCCTGCTCAAGCCGGACTCGCAGCTCACCGCCAGCATGTACCGCGACCTGATGCGCGGCGCACCTGTGGAGGCGGACCACATCTTAGGCGACATGATCGCCCGCGGTCGCGCCCACGGCGTCAACGCGCCTCTGCTGCAAGCGGCTTATGCGCAACTCAGCATCTATAGCGCCAGCCTCTAATTTCTTGGCGCACCTTTGCGTCCTTCGCGACCTCCGTGTTTGCCTTTTATGCTTCAGCGACAGCGCCCGCGCATAGCATAATCACATATGCCATCTTTTTGGACCCCTGACAGTTGGGCCGACCGGCTCGCAGAACTCGAAGCTCGCTCCGGCGAGGCGAAGGAAGCGCCGCTGCGCCGCGACATCCGCTCGCTCGCCACGCTGCTGGGCCAGGTGCTGCGTGAACAGGCTGGCGACGCGCTCTTCAACTCCGTTGAAGCCCTGCGCCGCACCGCCATTACCCGCCGCAAGGCAGAGTCCGGCGGCGACACCGACGCCGCGCATACCCAGATCGATCACGCCCGCGACCTCACCCGCAAATCCGCCGCGAATACCACCACGGCCTATCAATTGGCACGCGCCTTCGCCTTCTACTTTGAACTCATCAACCTCGCCGAGACCAACCACCGCAAGCGTCGCCGCCGCGCGGCCCTGCTGGACGCCACCGCTGCACCGCAGCGCGGCAGTCTGCGCGGAACGTTTCGCCGGCTTCGCGACGCCGGCGTCGATCGAGCGGAAGCGCTGCAACTGCTCGCCCGCATCTGCATCACCCCGGTCTTCACCGCGCATCCCACGGAGGTCGCGCGCCGCAGTGTGATGTTCAAGCGCCGCCGCATCTCCGAAATCCTGGAGCAGCTCGACTCTGTCCCCATTCCGCCCGCCGAGCTTGACGCCATGCAGACGTCGCTCCTGGCCGAGATCACCGCTCTCTGGCAGACCGACGATGTCCGCACCGCGCGCCCCACCGTCCGCGACGAAGTCCGCATGGCGCTGGATTACTTTGAGGCCTCGCTCTTCGCCACGATCCCCGTCCTCTACTCCGAGATCGCCAGCGCCCTCGACGCCGAATTTCCCGACGAGTCTTCTGAAAGCTGGGCCCTCGAACCTGGAACCTCGCAGCTCCCCATCGTCGTCCGCTTCGGCTCCTGGATCGGCGGCGATCGCGACGGAAATCCCTTCGTCACTGCATCCACCACCATCGACTCTCTCGGCATGTCGCGAGCTCTGCTGATGCAGCATTATCTGGGCGAGCTCTCCAACCTCTTTGAACAGCTCGCCTCTTCCACGCAGCAGGCGCCCATCTCGACGGCGCTGCGCGCGCGGTTGGAGCAGTACCTCACAACGATGCACGGCACCGCCGGTCTGCCCACGGAGGCCGTTCGCCTGCAGATTGCATGCATCGTGCTGCGCCTCGGCGGGTCACCGCCGTCGGTCATGCTGCGCAACCTGGTGCTCTCCACCAACGCGACGCTGCCGCCTTACCCCGGCGCTGCCGAACTGCTGGACGATCTCACGCTGCTGCGCGACTCGCTCGCGGACAATCGTGGCGAGCGCCTTGCCGAACTCTTCCTCGATCCGCTGCTGCTCTCGGTGCGCACCTTCGGCCTGCACCTACAGACGCTCGACGTCCGCCAGCACGCCCGCGTCCACTCCGCCGCACTCGCGGAGCTAGCCTCGCCGCACGGTAAGCGCTCCGAGCAGACCGAGGAGGTACTCGACACCTTCCGCGCCGTCGCTGACCTCAAGCAGACCGCGCCCACGGCCATCACGCAGTACGTCGTCTCCGGAGCCAGCGAGGCCGCCGACGCGCTCAACGTCATCACGCTCGCAAAGAAGGCGAACCTGAACGTCGCAGGTGGCGCCGCGCCAAACGGCGAGCACGACCCCGGCCTGCAACCCGTCCTGCTCTTCGAATCCATCGAAGACCTGCGCAACGCGCCCGCCATCTGCCGCGAGCTCTGGACCAGCCCCGAGTACAAGCCGCTGCTCGCCGCCTGGAGCGGCCACCAGGAGATGATGCTCGGCTACTCCGACTCCAACAAGGACGGCGGCATGATCGCCAGCACATGGGAGATATGGAAGGCGCACCGCGCGCTGCACACCGTCGCGCGCGAGTGCGGCGTCACGCTGCGTCTCTTCCACGGCCGCGGCGGGACTGTAGGCCGAGGGGGGGGGCCTACACACCGCGCCATCTTCGCGCAGCCGGTCGACAGTTTCACCGGCGAGCTGCGACTCACGGAGCAAGGCGAGGTGCTCAACTGGAAGTACTCCGACGTCGTCCTCGCCGAGCGCAACCTGGAGCTGATGATCGCCGCCTCGCTCGATGCCATCGCCCGCCCCGACATCAAACCCGGCGCGCCACCACCGCCGCACCTCACCGGCGAGATCCTCCCCGCTTGGGAGGCCGCGCTCGACGAGCTATCAGCAACCTCCTTCGCCTTCTACACCAAGCACATCGTCGACGACCCCGAGGTCTTCACCTACTTCGAGCAAGCCACGCCCGTCGCCGAGCTCGAACACGCGCGCATCGGCTCACGACCGGCCAAGCGCGCCGACGCCAGCGCGACAAAGAAGCGCAGCATGGCCGACCTCCGCGCCATTCCATGGGTCTTCGGCTGGATGCAGTCGCGCCACGTCGTACCCGCATACTTCGGCGTAGGGCACGCTCTCGAGCAGTACATCCAGAAGCATCCCAACGGCCTCGAGCTCCTCCAGCAGATGACCCGCGACTTCCCACTCTTCCTCGACATCATCCGCAACGTGGAGATGGCGCTCGCCAAAGCGGACTTCGGCATCGCGCGCCTCTACTCTTCGCTTGTGGAGGATGAAGGTCTGCGCACGCGCGTCTTCGCCACGCTCGAATCCGAATTCGACCGCACTCGCCGCATGGTCCTCGCCGTGACCGGGCAGACCGAACTGCTGGAGCGCAACCCGGTGCTCTCCAAGTCCATCCGCCGCCGCAACCCCTACGTGGACCCCATGAGCCTCTTGCAGCTAGAGCTCTTGCGTCGCAAGCGCGCCGGCGAACGCTCGGAAGAGCTCGACCGCGCTATCACCGCCACCATCAACGGCATCAGCGCGGGACTACGAAACACAGGCTGATCTAGTGCTTCAGCGCGTCGTCCTCGGCCATGATGGCGCCACGGCTCACATCCATCATCCCTCCGAGCAAGGCCAGCGCATGCCGAACCTCAGGCAGGGCCGCCTTCACATCGTCCGGGCTCACGTGTTGCGGATCAAAGCCATTCACAACAAACGAGTCCAGTTGCAGGTACTCATTCAGCGCCTGGATCTCCATCGCCTCGAACTCGTCCTGCTCTTTGTACGCGAGCGCATACTTCTCGACCTCGCCATAGTCCATATAGCTCAACACCCCGGTCGAAGCCGCGGTTCGCCATGCCGCATCGTGCAGCGGCCCTTCATGCATCACCAGCGTCAGTCCGGAGGGGTCGCCGTGCTGCCCTTGGCTTCGCGCTTCCAGGAAGTTCAGGATCGCCTCCATATTGCGCATCTCCAACTGGATCGATCCTTGCGCCTTCATCAGGTCCTCGCGATTCTGCTGTAGCTCCTGACGGATCGTCGCTTCGGCCTCATGCCTCTGATGACGGTGGTGCAGTGCTTCCACGCTCGCCTCCAGCCCCAGCGCGATCAGCAACCCCACCGTGATCGTCAGCAGGTGAATCAAAAAATCCCGAAACCCATGAATTCCATGCTCCGGCGGATGAACATCGATCATTGCAGCTCGCTCCCTGACTCTCTATCCTCTACACTCTATCCTCTGCATCATCCCACCGGCTCCATGCTGCTGAACTGCCGCTCCAGCTCAATCAGGTCCTCCGCGGAGAGCCGGTCCGCGTGGCGCAGGGCAGGGAAGAACACCGACCATCCGCCCGTAACGGCCATGCTCGCAACGCCGCCGATGACCACCGCTCGCACCGCGCCCCACCAGTGCGCTGTCAGGCCGCTCTCATACTCGCCCAGCTCATTGCTCGCGCCCAGGAAGAGCCAGTTAATGCTCGACACGCGACCGCGCATCGCCGGCGGCGTGGCCAGTTGCAGAATGCTCGACCGCACCACCACGCTCACCATGTCCGTCGCGCCGATGATCACCAGCGCGACGCAGCTCAGCAACAAATTCCTGCTGAGCCCAAAGACCACGGTCGCCGCGCCGAACAGCCCGACGCACAGCAGCATCGTCTTGCCTGCGCGCCGCCGCAGCGGCAGCACCAGCAGGGTCAGGCTGACGGCCAGCGCCCCCATGCTCGGCATCGCTCGCAGCAGCCCCAGCCCGTTCGCTCCCTCGTGCAGCACCTCGGACGCAAAGATCGGCATCAGGCTCACCGCGCCGCCCAGCAATACCGCGAATAAATCCAGTGATATCGACCCCAGCAGCAGCCGCGTCCCAATCACGTAGCGCAGCCCGGCCAGCATCGTCTCTACGGTGAAGCCCTTCTTCTCGCCCGCACCGCGTGGATGGATGAACGCAAACAGCGCGAGGAACGTCACCAGCATCGCCAGCGTAAAGCAGTACACCAGCGGAGCTCCATTCAGCCACGCCAGCCTGCCTCCGCTTAGCTTGCCGATGGCCACCGTGAACAGCAGCCCGCCCAGCATAGGTCCGGTGGCATTCGCGATCTGGAAGATGCTCGCGCCCCACGTCACTGCGTTGACGAAGTGCTCCTTAGGCACTAGCGTCGGCACCAGCGCGCTGGAGGCCGGCCCACTGAAACAGCGTCCCGTGCCGATGAGGAACAGCACAGCATAGATCACCCAGATGTTGTGGACTCCATTCAGCGAAAGCCACAGCAGCCACGCCGTCGCCACCGCCTGCACCGTGTAGCAGCACATGATCACTGCCCGCCGGTCGTAGCGGTCGGCCACGTGCCCCGCCGGCAGCACAAAGCATAGTCCGGGCAGAAACAGCGCCAGCCCCGTATATCCCAGCGCCAGCGCCGAGTGCGTAATCTGATACACCTGCCACGCCACGCCAACCGACTGCGCCTCCGCGCCCATGATTCCCAGCAGCCGCGCCGCCGAGTAGATGCGGAAGTCCCGCGACCGCAATGCCACCGTCGCGCTTGCCTTCTCTGCGCCTGCCTTGTTGCGATGCCCGCCGTCGCCCATGTCTCTCTATGCTCCCACACTTCGGCGAAGCCGCTATCATTGAACCCGATGCCCGCGCCCGACCAACTCGCACTTGGCTCACTGCTCACCGAGGCCCGCAACCCCGCCTCCGAGCGACTCGACCAGCTCTCCACGCTGGAGATGCTCGAGCTGATGAACGCCGAAGACGCGACCGTCGCCGCCGCCGTCCATGCCGAACTGCCGCACATCGCTCAAGCCATCGACGCCATCGCCGCGCGCTTCGCACAAGGCGGACGTCTCTTCTACATCGGCGCGGGCACCAGCGGCCGCCTCGGCGTGCTCGACGCCAGCGAGTGTCCGCCAACATTCTCCGTCGACGCCGATCTTTTTCAGGGCCTCATCGCGGGCGGTGACCGCGCGCTGCGGCTCTCCAGCGAACACTCCGAAGACTCCCGCGAAGAAGGCGCTCGCGACCTCGCCGCCGCACAGTTCTCGCAACAAGACACGCTCATCGGCATCGCCGCCTCCGGCCGCACGCCCTACGTCCTCGGCGCTGTCGATTGCGCCAGGCAACTCGGCGCGCTCACCATTGGCCTGAGCTGCGTCCCCGGCTCCGCGCTCGCACAGGCCGCAGAGATCGCCATCACCCCCGCCACCGGCCCCGAAGTCCTGACCGGCAGCACACGCCTCAAAGCCGGCACCGCGACCAAGATGGTGCTCAACATGATCTCCACCGGCGTGATGGTGCGCAGCGGGGCGACCTATGGCAACCTGATGGTCAACGTCCGCCCCACCAACGCCAAGCTGGTCGACCGTGCGCTGCGCATCATCTCCGCCGCCACCGGCTGCGACCTCGCAACCGCGGCGCAACTGCTCACCGAATCCTCCAACAACGTGAAGACCGCTATTGTGATGCAGAAGCTCTCGCTCGGTCGCGAGGCCGCCGAAGCACGCCTCTCCACAGCCCGCGGTGTGCTCTCCGCGGCGCTGTCGTAGGCCAGCTCCGCGGCGCCGCCACCTGCGATGGAATCGCGATCAGATCTAGCTCAGCAGAAACATCGCTGCGGTGCTGGCCGGTATCGCCGCGCCCGCCGGACCCATCGTTACCCGGGCGTCTGCCGCGGCTCCGGTCAGGATGTGGGCCTCAGCAGACGAAAGCGAGGGAGCAGCCAGGACCTGCCGGAGAGTGCATGGCGGCAGGGGCAGCCGAAGCTCCTGCGTCTCGTCCTTGTTGAGGATCGCCAACAGCACCTTGCCGTCAGCGCGGCGCGCGGCATAGGCCGTCGCGTTCACGGAACGGGGGTCAAACTCGACCGGCAGCAACCGGCACCCGGCAAACTCACTGACGAACTTCATCCCGTAGCCGGTTGGCTCCAGCAGGTACCTGGAGTTGAGCTTGCCGTTGACGCCGCTGCCGGCCAGCGTCCCTTCATTGGCGATGGGCGTATAGAAGGGCTTGGGATGCGGCTGGTTGGGGTCCTTCATATCAGCTTCGCCGACAAAGGTGCCCCCGACCGACACAGCCTGCGCGTGACCGCTGCCGCCATGCAGGTTGACGCCACTGTAGCCAAAGCTCATCAGAGTCAGCAGGTAATCCGCTGCCCACAATGCCGCGGCAAAGACATCGCTCAGCCCAGGCTTGCCGCCACGAAAGACAGTATTGCCCTCCGTCATGCGATAGGCAGTGCCCATCTTCGCCGCGGCAGCGCGCGAGGTCTCCGCAAATTGCATCACGGTTGGGGCCTTCTGCATAAGCAACTGGATGGTGGCCTTCGGATTGCTCGGAGGGCCGTTCCAGTAATAGTGATGCGAGAGCGTCGTGACGTGGGGCTTGTCCTCCACGCTGCCCCATTGCTCCGCGATGGCGGTGAGCCAATCCACGCTTCGGGCGACATCCGGCAGTCCAAACCTCGCCGACGGTATTGCCTTCTGCACAGCCCGTGCGATTGCCAGCCACTGCTGCAGGTACACGCTCACATTCCAGGTGTCTGCGTCGCGAAGGCGATACACGTCGAACATGTCCACCTCGTTGCCGATCTGGAAGTACTGCAACCGCGGACCAAGGGTCCTGGAGACGAACTCCGCCTCGGGCACGTCGGTCGCCACCGTCCCGAAGCCGAGATTCAGGCCATAGATGCAGCTCCACCCGGTCGCCTTGAGGAACCCATCCAGCTCGCGGATGGTTTCCGGCGTGATGGCATAAAGGGTGTCCTGGGGCCGGCTGCCATCCTTCAGCACGAGCTTGCGCACCGGCGCCAGCTGGGACGGCGTCGCCTTCCACCAGTTGAACTCACTGGTATTGCCGCCCAGGCGCAGCACGCCGCGCGGAGAGACCGCGCGGAACTGCTCAATCAGACTCGTGTTGCGCGGGCTGAAGAAGCTCGGGTCCTCCAACTGCATGTTCTCGTAAGACAGACCGATAAAGTCACTCGATATGGGCGTTCCGGTCGCGGAGGTCCGCACACTCAGGGCGGCTCCTGGAGGTCCGGGCTGGGCACTCGCGCGTTGACCGAAAAGGAACGCCGCGGCGGTGAGCGAAGAGTTGGCGAGGAATGTGCGGCGGTCCGTGAGCGGTGTTTTCATAGCGGCTTGAGTATAGATGCTTCATCTCAAAACAATCTCCCCCAGCGAAAAAGAGGAGCGGCCATCGCTCCGCTGCTCCGGCCACGCCTTGTCGACCGCGTGCTGCCCTCACCCAAACAGCGTTGGCCGTCGCGGCATCTCGATCCCCAGGTGCTCATACGCGAGCCGCGTGGCCACGCGCCCGCGCGGCGTGCGGTCCAGGAAACCGATCTGGATCAGGAACGGTTCGTAGACCTCTTCGAGCGCGTCCTGCTCCTCAGCCAGCGCGGCGGCGAGCGTGTTCAGGCCGACGGGCCCGCCGTCGTACTTCTCGATGATGGTCCGCAGCAGCCTCCGGTCCAACTCGTCAAAGCCGTGCGCGTCGACTTCCAGCAGCGTGAGCGCGGCCATCGCCGTCTCGCGGTCGATGCGTCCCGCTGCGCACACCTCGGCATAGTCCCGCACGCGCCGCAGCAGGCGATTCGCGATGCGTGGTGTACCGCGTGATCGCATCGCAATCTCCGCCGCGCCGTCGCGGTCGATAGGCACGCCCAACACCTCGGCCGAGCGCTCCACGACGAACCGCAGCTCGTCGTCGGTGTAGAACTCCAGCCGCAGCAGGATGCCAAACCGCGAGCGCAGCGGCGAGCTCAGCAGTCCTGGCCGCGTGGTCGCTGCGACAAAGGTGAACGGGTCAATGCGCATCACGTGCGTCCGCGCCGCCGGCCCGGTGCCGATCATGATGTCCAGTTGGTAGTCCTCGAGCGCGGTGTAGAGCTTCTCCTCCATCACCGGCTGCAGGCGATGGATCTCGTCGAGGAACAACACCTGCCGCGCCTTTAGGTTGGTGAGGATGGCGGCCATGTCGCCCTGCACCTGCAATGCTGGTCCGCTGGTCTGCTGAAAGCCCACGTCCAACTCATTCGCAATAATCGTCGCGAGCGTGGTCTTGCCCAGCCCCGGCGGCCCAAAGAGCAGCACATGGTCCAGCGCCTCGCCGCGCGACTTAGCCGCCTGGAGCGCGATCGCCAACTGCTCCTTGGCCTTGGTCTGCCCGATGAACTCGGCCAGCCGCTTGGGCCGCAGCTTCAGCTCGACAGCGTCATCGTCCTCGACGCGCCCCGCCGACACCAGCCGCTCGGCCTCCGCCGACTTCGGCGCCGCGCCCACCTTCTTCTTTTGTGCGAAGTCCATCTCAGGCGAGGATACGGCGAAGAGACGTGTGCAAGCAATGAATCAGTCTTATCTTTCATCCGGGGGGTTCACCGCAAGATCACACCAGCCACGATCCTGAAGTGTGCAGCACCACCGCTACCCGGCGAGAAAGCTTCGCTCAGGCTTACCGTCAACCAGGTCTCGTTTGCGTCCGGCGCCAGCAGCCGATGCGGATGGATACCCACCGGCAGCAGCTTCATCTGCTCCAGCCAGCGGGGATCCGTCACAGCCAGATCGTAGGTGACATTATTCCGCCGAAACAGCGCACGATGCTTTACTTTGCCCCGTTCTTCGCGGACCCACCACCAAGTCTCCGTGGGACTCACCAACGCCAGTGACGCGGAGGCAGGCCTCTTAAGAAATACAGATGCCCACACACGATCACTATAGCCACCAAGCAAGGTCCCACTCTTTTCCACGTGCTCGGTTACCCTACTCCAACTCTTCAACGGGCAGGGCCGCCCGACGAGCCTCCATCCAGGCATCGCCACCCAATCTTCCGGATGACAGTTGCTCGGCATCGCGTAGTGTAGTTCGGCCTCAAACACATCGAGCAGACGGAGTTCCCCTTGTCCGTTGGCCAGCATATAGTCCTGCGGAGAGAGGCTACCATCGCCGTCAGCGCTTCGCAGGCGCACCCACTTGTGATCTTCCAGGCAGACCCCGGCGACACACCGGCCACCATGTTTATAGCTATTGGCGAGGCAGACAATCGTCCTGCGCATCCTTCGCACTTCCTCCTCAGCTGTGCCTTACGTTTGGATACTCGGCCCAAATTCAATCGTCTCGAAACTACAGGTGGCGCAACTCCAAGCCACCCCATGCCTCCGCGAGATACTCCATCACCAGTCTGCGATGACAGTGCTCCGCCGTCCGCTCGCTGCACAACAGCGCCGTAGGCGTATCGAACGCAGCCCGTGAAATCTTATCCTCAATCCGCCGCTCGCGCATCAACGCCAGAAACTCGTGCTCGTACTCCTCCCACGAACCCTTGCGTTTCTTATAGGCATCAAGCATCTCCTGCGTCGGAGCCAGTAGCGGCTCGTGTTCATAGTCTGCCGCACATACCTCACGCAAAAAGAACCGCAGGTCGTCCCGCTTGGCAAAGCCGGCCAGTTGCGATGTGTTGTTCAGCCGGACGTCCAGCAGCAGCCGCACCCCAGCATCACGCAACGCGCCGAAAAACTCCTCTGCTGTTCGCTGCGTAAAGCCGATGCTGTAAATCGTTAGTCCCGCCGCGCTCATCCCACTACGCTCCGCGCCGCCGGCTTCCCAATCACACTCGTCGAGCGCCAGCTTACCTCGTCCAGCTCCCCAAACAGCGCCGGCTGCGGCTCGATCAATGGCTTCCCACTCCGCGCGGCGACCTCGGTATCGCTCTCGAGCGTTCCATCGCCGCGAATATGCCGAATCTCCGCGCCCTCACCCATCAACACGCGCGCGATCAGCAGCCGTCGGTGGCAGTGTGCGGGGTCTTCTTCGCTGCACAGCAGCGCCACGCGAAACTCATCCGCCCCGCGCTGCAACCTCTCGACAGCCTCGCGAAACTCCCTCTGCCCCGCCACGCGGCCATAGAGCACGCGTCCCTCGGCGTCATAGCAGGACTCGTCCTTCGGCCGTCCGCCCACTGCATCGCCCAGGTACAGATACTTCACCCCGGCGCCGGCCAGCAGGTCGCGCAGCGCCTCGCGGTCGAACTGCGGCGTATAGCGCGAGTACGGCGCCGAGCGCGTATCCGCCACCACCTGGATACGTTGCTGCCGCAGCAGCCCCACAAAGTGCTCCGGCGTGTGCGACGAGTGCCCGATGGTGTAGAAAGTTAGCATCTCCGCAGTTCCGTCCGGCTCCTTCCCAAAGCATCTCACAGGTCCCGCGCTCAGGCGAGTATATGGCGAAGACGCCGTCCGCCGCATGCTCGCCGTCGCTTCCTGTCTGGCCGAATTCCAGCATGTACGATTCCCGCACCCTCAACTTTTGCCCGGATTGGATTGGAATTCTGCCCAATTCAAGCATCTCAACCGGTTTTGACTGAATCTTGTTCAATGTGTTGTCCGTCTGAGTTAATCGAATCGTTTTCGGCCATTCACCAACCCCCGCGTCCGCAACCTTTTGCTATATCAGGTGTTAGATTCTCCTTAGGCTCGAGCCTTGCGAGCCGGCCACCCCATCCCAACCCGGCAGCCGACTCCACCGCGGCCGGGATGCAAACCCCAAGTCACCGGAGAATGTCATCCGCATGAAGAGACTTATCTCCCTCTCGCTCAATGTCTTCTGCTGCATCTGCCTCCTTGTGGCGACAGACCGCCACGCCTATGCGTACGTCGATCCGGGCTCGGGACTGCTGGCTGTGCAGTCCTTTGCCGCGGTCATGGGAGCCATCGGCTACGCTCTGCGCCGCCGCATCGCCGCCCTCTTTGGCCGCAGTACTTGGGGACGCGAGAAGAAGCCCGCCGCCAGCGTCGTCCTGAGCGCTCCCAAGCTGGAGCCGGTGCGGAAGGACGACTCGCGCAACGCCGCATGACAACACCCTCCGGCGAGGACTCCCTCCACAGCTCTGCCGCGCTCGCGCCCACCTTTCGCGATCCCGCCGGCTCACTCCGCCTGGAAGGCGACCTCGCAGTCCGCACCATCCACCCCGCCGCGTGCGAACAGGTGTTGGCCTTCCTCGCCTCGCCGCTGCGCCAACGCCTGGAATCCCTTGGCGACATGGTCGCCACCACCGTCGATGACTCGCCCTCCGGCCTGCGCCTGCTGCATCCGCGCATCGCCGTCCCCAGCTATCCCTGGGAGTGGACGCCCGGCCAGTGGCTCGCCGCCGCAGAGCTGACGCTTTCGCTCTGCGACGAAGCTCTCACAGACGGATGGATTCTCAAGGACGCCACTCCGCTCAACATCCTCTTCGTCGGCCCGCGCCCCGTGCTGGTGGACGTGCTCTCCTTTGAACCGCTCGCTCCCGGCAACTCCACCTGGCTGGCTTACGCGCAGTACGTACGCACCTTTCTGCTGCCGCTCATCATCCTCCGTCTGCTGCGCTGGCCGCTCGCGCTCACACTCTTCCATCGCGACGGCTACGAACCCGCCGTGCTCTACTCTGCGCTTAGCTGGCCGCAGCGTCTCTCACGCACGGCGTTCGTTCCTATTACGCTGCCCGCGCTGCTGGAACAGCGCAGCTCCGGTCAACCCGCAACCCCCGCACCATCCAAGGACCCCGGCCTCGCCCTCCACATCCTGCGCCGCACACTCGCTTCGCTGCGCCGCCGCACGCGCCGCGCCGCGCCGCGGTCCTCCGCATCGCAATGGTCCGGCTACACCGCCTCGCTCACCCACTACACCGCGGAGGAGACCGCAGCCAAGCTCGCCTTCGTTAGCGCCGCGATCGAGGAGCTGCGCCCCGCCCGCGTGCTGGACATCGGCGCCAACACCGGCGAGTTCAGCGCACTCGCCGCCTCGCTCGGCGCGAGTGTCATCGCGCTCGAGCGCGACGCCGCCTCCGCCGAGCGCATCTTCCAGCGCAGCGTGGCCGAACAACTCGACATCCTCACCCTGCACGCCGATCTCGCCCGCCCCACCCCCGCCGCCGGCTGGCAGAACGCCGAGTCCGCCGCACTGCTCCCGCGCCTCGAACAACAAGCTGACATGGTCCTGCTGCTCGCGGTGATCCACCACCTGCTGCTCATGGAGCAGATTCCGCTCACCCGCATCCTCGCGTTGCTGCACCGGCTCACCCGCGGCCATCTGCTGCTGGAGTGGGTCCCACCCACCGACCCCATGTTCCAGAGCTTGCTTCGCGGCCGCGATTCGCTCTATGGCGCGCTTTCTGAAGACGCCTTGCTCGCCGCGTGTGACGGTCTCTTCCGCAGCGTGCGCCGCGAGACCCTCACCAACGGCCGCGTCCTCTTCCTCCTGGAGAGAATCCCCCTATGAGCCAGGTCATCGAGATGCGTCCGCGCCGCCGCAAGCGCGACCTCGTCAAGAAGCTCTGCCAGTCCATCGGCCTGGCCTCGATCCTCCTCGTGATGAACTACGGCGACCTGCTCGGCGGCGGCTCGGACGTGCGCATGCATGTGCCCTACGCGCTCACCGGCATCTGCCTCGCGCAGCTCTCGGACATCCTGCTCCTCGGCCTGTTCCTCTTAGCCATCCTCGCTCCACTGGAGCGCACTCGCTTCTATCCCTTCATCCGGCTGCTGCTGGCGATCACCATGCCGCCCTACATCCTATGGCGCGTCCAGGCGCTCTTTCCAGCTGTCGCGCAGAACCTGCTGCCCTTCTTCGCCGTCCTGTGGACGGCGCTGCTGTTGCTCTGCTTCTTCAAGTTCAACCGCTCCTACCGCCGCCTCATTCGTCTCGGTGACGGCATCGGCATCTTTCTCTCCATCTTCGCTCTCTTCAGCATTGGGCAGCTTCTCTTCGTCATGCTCTGGAGGCCCGGCCCGCAGCAGATTCACGCCACATGGGAATCCGCGCCGCAGCCGACGCGCAACCATCCGCGCGTGGTCTGGATCGTCTTTGACGAGCTCTCCTACGATCAGCTCTTCGAGCACCGCGCGCACGATCTGAACCTGCCCAACTTCGACGCCCTGCGTAGCCAGAGCACGCTCTTCACCGACGTGCAGCCCATCGGCATCCAGACCGTCAAGATCATCCCCTCGCTGCTCACCGGCCGCGCCGTGGACGACTTCCGGTTCACCTTCCGCAACCAGTTCAAGGTTCACTACTCCGGCGTGCGCGGGTGGCATCCGCTCAACGGAAGCCAGACCGTCTTCGCGGATGCGCACCAGCAGGGCTGGCGCACCGCCGCCGTCGGCTGGTACAACCCCTACTGCACCATCTACGGCGACGCCATCGACGACTGCTACTTTATGAACCTCGACCGCATCGACGGCCTAATGGCGCAGCGCGACCCCTTCTGGCGCAATACGCTCTCGCCCCTCCAGCAGATGATTCGCGAGGTCAAGGCCCCCGCCCGCGCCGACCGCGACATCTGCACCTACGATGTCCGCCAGCGCTACCACACCCACATCGATCTGCAGGCGCACGCCCTGCAGTTGCTCCACACCGATCAGGCGGACTTCGTCTATCTCCACATGTCCGTCCCGCACAGCCCCAACATCTGGAGCCGCCTGGATGACAACTACACACAATTCTGCGACAGCTCCTACCTCGACAACCTCGCACTCGCCGACCACATGCTCGGCCGTATGCTGGCCGAGCTGCAATCCTCGCCGCGCTGGCCGGACACCACGGTCATCGTCGAAGGTGACCACGGCTGGCGCACCTTCCTCTGGGACAACATGCCCGCCTGGACCGACGAAGACGATGCCGCCTCGCGCGGCGTCTTCGACCCCCGCCCCGCTCTGCTCATCCACGAGCCCGGCCAGACCCAGCCCGCCACCAACTCAACCCCATGGCCGCTGCTCAACGTCCATAACGTCGTCGAGCAGACGCTGCATAGCCAGCCGGTCAGCTACTAACAGCCAATCCAGGTACCCACATCTCGGTACTTTGAGATGTGGGTTCGCACCCTTTATTACATGGGCTGCTAGAGTAGGAGCGGCAAAAGAAAGGTCCGGCGCGATGAAATCTGCATCTGCACAAATCGACGCGAAGATCAAAGCTCTCGGCGACTGGCGCGGCCAGATGCTCGCGCACGTCCGCAAGATCATCCACGCCGCCGACCCGGAGATCGTCGAAGAGTGGAAGTGGGCCAAACCCACATCGCCCGGCACGCCCGTCTTCTCCCACACCGGCATCGTCTGCACCGGCGAAACCTACAAGAGCGTCGTCAAGCTCACCTTCGCCAAAGGCGCATCACTGCCGGACCCCGTCGGCCTCTTCAACTCCAGCCTGGAGGGCAACGTCCGCCGCGCCATCGACATCCACAAGGACGAGAAGGTGAATGAGGCCGCTCTGAAAGAGCTCATCCGCGCCGCCGTGGCGCTCAACCTCCAGGCCAAGACAAAACCCAAGGCCCGGTGAAATGGGGGCGCTACTCGTGTTCCTTGTGCAGTTTGGGCAATAGCTTCTCCGGCAACAGCTTTTCGGGCGAGAGCACCAGCAGCAGGCAGCTATGCGGCGCGAGAGTCGCATCCACGCCGCGCTGGCGGCCCAGCTCCTGACCGGCCCACGCATCGGTGACCTTCCAGTGCCGCGTACCCAGGTCGGCGTCGAAGTCTGCGAAGTCGCGCTGCACGCTCAGCGGTGTGTCGCCGGTGTTGAAGATCGCCAGCGCCTCGCGCTCCTTGGGCAGTGACGTCCGCCACGCGATCATCGCGCCCTCGTGCTTGGCCTCGAACTCGCCCGTACCCTCCTGGTCCAGCGCGATCACATCCGCGTTGGTCAGCAGCGTCAGCGTCTTGGCGTCGAGCAGAGTTAGATTGGCACCCACGATCAGCGGACTCTTCGCGATGGCCCACAGCGTCAGCAGCGTCTTTTGCTCGTCGTACGTGAGCCGTGAGCTGCGCGGCTCGCCGTATCCAGGATGCGGTTTCAGCTCGCCGATGGCCAGCATGTCGGCGTCCGGCCAGTTGCCCGCCTTGGCGAAGGGCTGCCACGCCGCGAGCCGCGCGAACTGGTCCTTCACGCCCTGCGGAAAGTCCTTGCCGCCGGACTCCCAGACGTCCCACTCATCGTCGGAGATGCGCCACATGTTGGCCATGGAAGCGACCTCCTGCGCGTGCTCCAGCGCCATCGGCCCTGGCGAAAGGCTCAGGACAATCGGCCGCCCCGTCCGGTCGATCGCCTGCCGGATCATGTCGATCTCGTCCTCCTTGTACGGATGCGATCCAATGCAGTCCACCTTTAGCAGGTCCACGCCCCATGCCGCGTACTGCTTCAGCAGCGAGTCGTACCAGGCCTGGCCGGCGAGGTTCTGCTTCACGCCCCAGTTAGTCGGGTCCCACGGGCAGGCATCGCTGGTATCGGCCGCATCCTTTGCGTGGAAGCTGCTGCCGGCAATCGGCAGGTTGCGCTCCACGCTCGCGCGCGGAATCCCGCGCACGACGTGGATGCCGAATAGCAGCCCCTGTGCATGGACCCAGTCGGCCAAAGCGGTAAAGCTGGTGTTCTCAATGGTTGCGGCCAGTTTAACGTCCGCCGGAACGTTGACGGTGACAGTCGCGCCGTCGCCCGCGGAAGGAAACCGTGCCGGCACAGGCACATAGCGTCCGAAGGGGTCGATGGCGTAGTGCAGCTTGTCGGGCGTGCCGCGATCCTCTGGGTTCTCGAAGAACCAGCCCTCGTCGATCACGGCATAGCGCCAGCCGGATGGGGCGAGCTTGCCCTTCAGCACCGTCGCGTTGTCGCGAAACTGGGCCTCCGTGACGGTCAAGCCGTAGGAGTCCCAACTATTCCAGCCCATCGGCGGCGCATCGGCTACGTTCACCACCTGGGCTCCTGCCGCCGCGGAGATAGCCATGGCAACGGCGCCTGCAAGCACTGCAAAACGAACAATCCTCATGCGAGGCATCATACTATCCGGCACAGCAACGGTTGGTTCAGCAAGGTATTCTAAGTGTGAACGCTTCAGATGGACAGAACACCGATTGCCAGTCAGGACCCCCGCAATGCCGCTCTACGAGTACGAATGTTCCACCTGCCACCGCCGCACGGAAAAGATCCAGAAATACTCTGACGCCGAGCTGACCGTCTGCCCGCACTGCGGAGGCCCGCTGGAGCGCACCATCACCGCGCCCGCCTTCCAGTTCGCCGGCGGCGGCTGGTACAAGGACGGCTACGGCTCCGCCAAACCCGCCTCTGGAAGCGGCTCCACCGGGGGCGGCGACTCAGCGGGCGGCGACTCCAGCGGCGATTCGGCCAAACTTAAGCCTGCTGCTGATTCCGGCTCCGGCAGCGCCGCTGCTCCCGCGAGTGCCCCGGCAGCTGCCGCTGCGGCCACACCGGCGTCCACCGCGACCAAGCCCTGAGCCCACTTTGGAACCCTCCGGGATTAACTTTGCAGAGTCGTCTTTTCGTCGCCCGCGCTGCCATTCCATAACCATGCTTTACTGCGCTATCATTCTTTGCATGAGCATCTCTCGCTCGTTTCGAAAATTCGGAAACCAGGTGGAGCGCGTAGCGTCTCCGCGCAAGCACGCACACCTGCTGCGCAACGTCGGCTGGATCTCCGCCGGCCTCACTGCGCTGGCGCTCGGCGTGGTCGTGGGCCGCGAGATTCGCCAGCGCTACAAGTTCAACCGCCGCACACCCTACGACCTCTACTCCCACTCCGGCGACCAGGTCCAGGACGTTGACTTCGGCGTAGGAATTTAGAAGCAGCGAACAGCCCACAATTAACAGCGAACAGCTTATGCCCCGCTTCTCCTGTTCGCGGTTAACTGTTTTCTGTTAACTTTTCCAGAGCATCCAAACCCTGATGAACTTCGCCCTCCCCATCCTCGAGCCCGCCACACCGCCGCCGCTCGCGGACGCGACCGATGGCCTTCGCCTGCGCGACTCGCACGGCCGCTACATCACCGACCTCCGGCTCTCGGTCACCGACCGCTGCAACTACCGCTGCGTCTACTGCCGCACCGGCACGGACGGCGCACAGTACACCGAGCTCCCGCTCGCCGACTACGCCCGCCTGCTGCGCGTATTCGTCTCGCTCGGCATTGAGAAGATCCGGCTAACCGGCGGCGAGCCGCTACTGCGCCAAGGCCTGCTCGACCTGATCCGCGAGACCGCACAACTTCGGCCAGCCTTCTCATCCGCCCCGCTCGACATCGCGCTCACCACCAACGGCCATCTGCTGGCGCCGCTCGCCCAACCGCTCAAGGACGCCGGCCTCTCCCGCATCACCGTCAGCATGGACGCCGTCGACGACGACACCTTCACCCGCATCACCCGCGTTCCGGGCAGCTTCGCTCGCGTCCGCGCCGGCATCCGCGCCGCACAGGACGCCGGCCTCGGCCCGGTCAAGGTCAACTGCGTGCTGCTGCGCGGCTTCAATGACACCCAGATCGAAGCCTTCGCCGAGTTCTCCCGCACCGAGAACGTCATCGTCCGCTTCATCGAGTTCATGCCGCTGGAAGAAGACCGCAAATGGACGCCCGAGTCCGTCATTCCCATGGCGGAGATCGTCGCTCGCCTCAACGCCGTGCGTCCGCTGGTTCCGCTCCCGGCCAACAATCCCTCCGAGACCGCCCGCCGCTTCACCTTCGCCGACGGCCGCGGCGAGATCGGCATCATCGCCCCAGTCTCTCAACCCTTCTGCGGCCACTGCTCGCGCGTCCGCCTCACCTCGGACGGAATGATGCGCA
>Ga0302151_10000361_pt1 | contig 27798 bp, 10 predicted proteins | sample I_Bog_N1_3_FD_192428 | JGI IMG/M metagenome (GOLD analysis project Ga0302151, IMG submission 192428) | Peat permafrost microbial communities from Stordalen Mire near Abisko, Sweden - I_Bog_N1_3 | ecosystem: Environmental > Terrestrial > Soil > Wetlands > Peat | place: Sweden: Abisko, Stordalen...
GCAATATGCAGCTGCATGTCCTGGACGACCTGGGTCAACTGTTGCCGGTGGGTGTCCGTGGCGAAATCCATATCGGTGGTGTCGGCGTCGCCCGTGGCTACCTGAACCGCGCGGATTTGAGTGCCGAGCGCTTTATTGCCGACCCGTTCTCTGATCTGGCCAACGCCCGCCTGTACAAGACCGGCGACGTCGGCCGCTGGTTGCCCGACGGCACGCTGGAATACCTCGGCCGCAACGACGACCAGGTGAAAATCCGCGGTCTGCGCATCGAGCTGGGGGAAATCGAAGCGGTTCTCGCCGCCCTTCCCGGGGTCCGCGAAGCGGCGGTCATTGCCCGCGAGCACCAGGGCGACAAGCGCCTGGTGGCCTATCTGTGCGGTGAGCCGGCAGCGGCCGAGCAACTGCGTGCCGAACTGCTGACCCGTCTGCCCGGCCATATGGTGCCGAGCGCCTTCGTGGTGCTGGATGCCTTGCCCCTGACCCCCAACGGCAAGCTGGATCGCCGTGCCTTGCCCGAACCGGACCAGGACGCTTACGCGAGCCGTGCCTACGAGGCACCTCAAGGTCCGGTGGAACAGGTGATTGCCGAAATCTGGCAACAATTGCTCGGGCTTGAACGTGTCGGCCGTCACGACCGCTTCTTTGAACTCGGCGGCCACTCGCTGATGGCGGTGAGCCTGATCGACCGCCTGCGCAAGGAAGGCCTGAATGCCAGTGTCCGCACCGTGTTCACCGCCCCCAGCGTGCAGGAAATGGCCGAGGCCATCAGCCGCGACAAGCAAGCCCTGTTCGAGGCACCGGCCAACCGCATCCCGGCCGACTGCACCCACCTGACCCCGGACATGCTGCCACTGGTGGAACTGAGCCCCACCGAGCTTGAACGGATCGTCGCCGCCACACCTGGCGGGGCCGCGAATATCCAGGATATCTACCCCCTGGCGCCGCTCCAGGAAGGCATCCTGTTCCATCACCTGCTCGGCCAGGAAGGCGACGCCTACCTGTTGCGCTCGCTGATCGAGTTCGACAACCGCCAGCACCTCGACGCCTTTATCGGCGCCTTGCAGGTGGTGATCGAGCGCCATGACATCCAGCGCACGGCCGTGCATTGGGAAGGCCTGCCCCAGGCGGTGCAAGTGGTCCATCGTCACGTCCACCTGCCGGTGCACAGTGTCACCCTCGACAGCGACAAGGACCCGGTGGAGCAGTTGCTCGCCCTGAACGATCCACGGCACCTGCGCCTGGACCTGCACCAGGCACCGCTGGCCCGCGCCTGCATCGCCCGCGACCCGCACTCCGAGCGCTGGCTGCTGGTCCTGCTCAACCACCATATGACCAGCGACCATGTGACCCTGGAAATCGTCCTGGAAGAAATCCACGCGATCCTCCACGGCCAGGTCGACAGCCTCCCGGCTTCACAGCCCTACCGCGACTTTATCGCCCTGACCCAGGCCACTCCGGTCGAAGTCCATGAAGCCTACTTCAGCCGCCGCCTGGCCGACGTCGATACGCCCACCGCGCCTTTCGACCTGCTGGAAGTCCAGGGCGACGGCCATCACATCGAAGAAGCCGAGGTGCACCTGAGCAACGTGCTCAGCCGGCGTATCCGGGCTCAGGCCCGGGAGCGCGGGATGCCGGCGGCGGTCCTGTTCCATGTGGCCTGGGCCCAGGTACTGGCCCGTTGCACCGGTCGCGATGACGTGGTCTTCGGCACCGTGGTCGCCGGCCGCCTGCAAGGTTCGGCGGGTGCCGAGCGGGCCCTCGGGGTGTTTATCAACACCTTGCCAGTGCGCGTGCAACTGGCTTCGCAAGGCGCCCATGAACTGGTGCTGGCGACCCACCGTGACCTCAGCGAGTTGCTGAGCCACGAACAGGCGCCGCTGGCCCTGGCCCAGCGTTGCAGTGGCGTGGACAGCGCCGCGCCGTTGTTCACCAGCCTGTTCAACTATCGGCACCAGGCCGATGACAGCCAACAGCAATGGCCGGGCATGCGCCTGCTCGAAAGCGAAGAGCGGACCAACTACCCGCTGTCGCTGTCGGTCAACGATTATGGCGATGACTTCGGGCTGCTGATCCACAGCGTGCGGCCAGTGAACCCGCAACGCCTCTGCGCCCTGATGCAGTGCGCCCTGGAGCAATTGACCCAGGCGCTGATGTACACGCCGAAGATTGTGCTCACGGAACTGGATGTACTGCCGCTCGCGGAACGCACCCTGTTGCTGGAGACCTTCAACCAGAACGTGCAGGACTACCCGACGGACGCTTGCATCCAGCACTTGTTCGAAGAGCAGGTCCGGGCGCAGCCCGAGGCCATCGCGGTGGCCTTCCAGGCTCAGCGCCTGAGCTACGCCGAGCTGAACCGCCAGGCCAACCGCCTGGCCCATCACCTGGTCGGCCTGGGCATCGGTCCGGACGATCGGGTGGCGATCTGCGTCGAACGTGGCGTGGAGATGATGGTCGGCCTGTTGGGCGTGCTCAAGGCCGGTGCGGCCTATGTACCGCTGGACCCGGCTTACCCGGCCGAGCGCCTGGCCTACATGATCGAGGACAGCAAGCCGTCGGCGTTGCTGACCCAACGCGCCTTGCAGGATGGTTTGCCAGCCCTGGAATTGCCGTTGGTGCTGCTCGACGACGATCAACGCCAGGGTTTCAGCGAGCGTGACGACAACCCGGTGGTGCCAGCCCTTGGCTCGCGCAACCTGGCTTACGTGATCTACACCTCCGGTTCCACCGGTAATCCGAAAGGGGTGATGATCGAACACCGTGGCCTGGTCAACTACAGCCTCGATGCCGCCCGTCTGTTCGGCCTGACTCCGGCGGACACCGTGCTGCAACAGAACACCCTGAACTTCGACCTGTCGGTGGAGGAAATCTTCCCGGCGCTGCTGGCCGGGGCCACCCTGGCACCGAGCCGGGAAGTCTTCGGCAGCGAGGGCCGTGAGGATCACGGTATTCGTCCGACCTTCCTGCATATGACTGCTGCCCACTGGCACACCCTGGTTGCCGAATGGCACAGCCAGCCGCAGGTCGCCCAGCAGCGTCTGGCCGATGTGCGCCTGATCAACGTCACCGGCGACGCGCTGTCGGCACAGAAGCTCAAGCTCTGGGATGAAGTGCGGCCGGCGCATACACGACTGGTCAACACCTATGGTCCGACCGAGGCGACGGTGTCCTGTACTGCCGCCTATGTCACCCACGATGCCGTGGCCGGCAGCGAGGAAAGCGGCAACGCGACCATCGGCAAGCCGATGGCCAACACCCGGATCTACCTGCTCGATGCCCATCAGCAACCGGTGCCGTACGGCGTGGCCGGTGAAATCTTTATCGGTGGCGACGGCGTGGCCCGGGGTTACCTGAACCTCGAACAGGTCAACGCCGAGCGCTTCCTCGCCGATCCGTTCAGCGCCAGCCCTGACGCCCGGATGTACAAAACGGGTGACCTGGCGCGCTACATGGCCGACGGTCGTATCGAATACCTGGGCCGCAACGACTTCCAGGTCAAGGTTCGTGGCTTCCGTATCGAACTGGGGGAAATCGAGTCGCGTCTCGGCAGTTGCGCCGGGGTCAAGGAAGCGGTGGTGATCGCCCTGGAAGACCGTCCGGGAGAGAAACGCCTGGTGGCCTATGTGGTCGCCCAGCCAGAGACCACTCTGGACGCCGCCGGTTTGCGCGCCGAACTGGCGCCGCAACTGGCCGAGTACATGCTGCCAAGCGCCTTCGTGATCCTCGACGCGCTGCCGTTGACGCCAAACCGCAAGCTCGACCGCAAGGCCCTGCCAGTCCCGGGTGCCGAGGACTTCGCCCACCGCGAGTACGAAGTGCCCAACGGTGAGACCGAAGAACAGCTGGCCGCTATCTGGTCCAACCTGCTGGGCATGGAAAGGATCGGCCGTCACGACAACTTCTTCGAACTCGGCGGTCATTCGCTGCTGGCGGTGCAGGTCATCCTGCGGGCCCGCGAGACCTTTGACGTCGAAGTGCCCCTGCGCGGCCTGTTCGAACACCCGTCGCTGCAAGCCCTCGCCGACCTGATCACCACCCTGCAATTGGCGCAGTACGAGTTGGACGAGTTGCTCGACCTGCAACAAGAAATGGCTTCGCTGTCTGAAAGCGAACTGCTCGCTATCGTCTCCAAGGATGCTTGATAAATTGAACACACATAACGATAGTCTCGACCAGTTGAAACGTGCCGCCCTGCTGCGCCTGCTCAAGCAACGCGGCGCCACGCGGGTCGTCGATACCCCCCAGGACGACATGATTGCCGTGGACCGCGAAGGTCCGCTGGCACTGTCGTTCGCCCAACAACGCCTGTGGTTCCTCGATCAACTGGACCCGACGGCCAGTGCCGCCTACCACATCCCGGCGTCGCTGGTGCTGCGCGGTACCCTTGACCACAACGCCCTCAAGGCCGCCCTGGATCGCCTGGTGGCCCGGCATGAAAGCCTGCGCACCACTTTCCGCCGTGACGGCGAACAGCCGGTGCAAGTCATCGCCCCGGCCGATTGCGCTTTCAGCCTGGTGGAACACGATCTGCGCCAGCTGCCCCGGGACCAGGCCGAAACCCGGGCCGCGCAACTGACCGAAGACGAAGCGGCGGCACCTTTCGACCTGCTGCACGGGCCGCTGATCCGTGGCAGCCTGCTGCGCCTGGCCGACGATGAGCACCGCCTGCTGATCACCCAGCACCACATCATCTCCGATGGCTGGTCGATCGACGTGCTGGTCAAGGAATTCGCCGCGCTGTACCAGGCATTCAGCGCCGGCCAGCCCGATCCCCTGCCCGCCCTGGCCCTGCAATACGCCGACTACGCGGCCTGGCAACGCCGGCACCTGGAGGGCGAACGCCTGGGCCAGCACGTTGAGTTCTGGCGCAGTCACCTGGCCGGCGCCCCGGCCTTGCTCTCGCTGCCCACCGACCGGCCACGCCCGGCGGTACAAAGCTACCGTGGTGAAACCCTGGTCTTCGACCTGCCCGTCGCGCTGTCCGGCGCCCTCGCCAAGTTTGCCCAGTCCCGCGCCGCCACCCCGTTCATGACCCTGATCGCCGCCTGGGCGGTATTGCTGGGCCGGATCAGTGGCCAGCAGGACGTGGTGATCGGCACCGTGACCGCCAACCGCGATCGCCAGGACGTGCAGGGGCTGATCGGCTTCTTCGTCAACACCCTGGCCCTGCGCGTGCGCCTGGATGCCAATCCGACCCTCGACCAGGTGCTGCAACAGGTCAAGGAACTGCTGCTGGAATCCGCCAGCCGCCAGGACACCCCGTTCGAGCAAGTGGTCGAAGCTCTCAAGCCACCGCGCAGTGCCAGCCACAGCCCGGTGTTCCAGACCATGCTCTACACCAACGCCGGCGGTGCCGGCGGGCAGTTGCAATTGCCGGGGCTGAACCTGGAGTTCCTGCCGTCGCACAAGGACAACACCCAGCACGACCTGTCGCTGCACATCGACGAAGGCGGCGCGAGCCTGTCCTGCAGCCTGTCGTACTCCACCGCCTTGTTCGACGCCGGCACCATCGAACGCCTGACCGCGCGCTTCGAGCGCCTGCTGCGCTGCTTTACCGAAGCACCGCAAACCCGCATCGGCGCCCTGGAACTGGACGCGGCACTGGTCCTGCCCGAGGTCAACGCCCTGGCACCAGTGCCGGCGCGGCTGCCGCTGTCCTACCACCAGGAGCGGGTCTGGTTCGTCGACACCTTCGAAACCGGTTACCTGTACGCGGCCAACCCGGTCTATCACAACGTCGCGCTGCTGCTGGAGCTGTCCGGCGAACTGCAGGTCCCGGCCCTGCAAACTGCCCTCGACGGGCTGCTGGCCCGCCACGCCATCCTGCGCTGCCGGGTGCATTCCGACGGCGCCAGTGCCTGGCAGAGCCTTGACGGTCCGGCGAGCCTGGCGCTGGAACAGCTCCAGGGGACTGCGGGCAACATAACGGCCCTGGCCCTGGCCGAAACCCGCCGCCCGCTGGACATGAACGGCGGCAGCCTGGTGCGTGCCAGCCTGGTTCGCGCCGATGAGAAAAATGCCGTGCTGGCCCTGGCCGTGCACCACCTGCTGGCCGACCGCACGTCGATGCAACTGATCAAGCGCGACCTGCTGGCCCTCTATGAAGCCGCCTGTGCCGAGCGCGAAGCCACGTTGCCGGCACTGTCCCTGGGTTACGGCGACTTCGCCGCCTGGCAGCGCCAGTTGCCGGCCGCCGTGCGCGAAAACCTGCGGGCCTACTGGAGCTATCAACTGCGCGGCAAGCTGCAGGCCCTGGAACTGCCGCTCAATCGGCCACGGGCGGCGGTGCATGTCTTCAGCGAAGCCACCCATGAGTTCGTTATCGAAGCGGCGCTGGCCCGGCGCCTGGAAAACCTGGCCCGGGAAGTCGGTGTCAGCGCCGACAGCCTGGCCCTGAGTGCCTTCACCGCCCTGCTGCGGCGCTATGCCGGACACGATGAATTGGTCATCGGCACCACCGCGGCCTGCCGCGAACCGGCCCTGCAAGACGTGGTCGGCCCGCTGGACAACCTCCTGGTGATCCGTGGCGCCTGCGATAGCGACACCACTCTGCAAACCCTGCTGGAACAGACCGCTGGCACCCTGGCCGACGCCCGTCGTCATCGGCATATGCAGTTCGACCAACTGGTGCTGGCCCTCAATCCGGCCAAGGACATGAGCCGCACCGCGCTGTTCGACGTGCTGTTCAACTTCCAGTCTGCCAGCGACAGTCGCAGCCTGATCGCCGGGCTGGAAGTCAACAGCCTGGAAACCAACCTGGGCTACGGCAAGAACGACCTGCACCTGCTGATCAGTGCCGGCGAGCAGCACTGGAAGGGGCACCTGGCCTATAACGCCGATTTCTTCGACCCTGAATTCATCCAGCAGTTGATGCGTCATTACGTACGCCTGCTACAGGCCTTTGTCGACACCCCGCAACAGCGCGTCGACGACGTCGCCCTGCTGGATGCGGCCGAGCGCCAGCGGCAGGTCCTCGACTTCAACAACACCGAAGCCGCCTGGCCCGACAACCTGACCCTGCACCAGATCTTCGAGGAACAGGCGCGCCTGACCCCGGACAATATCGCGGTCAACCTCGGCGAGGAACGCCTGAGCTACCGCCAGCTCAACGAACAGGCCAACCGCCTGGCCCACAGCCTGCGCGACGCCGGTGTGCAACCGCAGGAGCTGGTGGCCGTTGTCCTCGAGCGCTCGCTGGCGATGATCGTCGCGACCCTCGCAGTGCTCAAGGCCAGCGCCGCCTATGTGCCGATCGATCCTGCTTCGCCGGCTGAACGTATCGCCTACGTGTTGCGCGACAGCGGTACGAGCAAAGCCATCGCCGGCCAGGACATCAGCCCTGCGCTGCTGGCACTCGGCATCGAAGTCTTCGCGTCCGAATCGACCCATGCGCTGCAGCACAACGCCCGGGATTCGGCCAACCTGCCCAACCTCAACGCCCCGGATCATCTCTGCTATGTGATCTACACCTCGGGCTCCACCGGCGAACCCAAGGGCGCGCTGCTGGAACACCGTAACGTGGTGCGGCTGATGCACAACAATCGCTCGGAGTTCGCCTTCAACGCCGAGGATGTCTGGTCGCTGTTCCACTCCAATGCCTTCGACTTCTCGGTCTGGGAAATGTACGGTGCCCTGCTCTATGGCGGCCGCCTGACCCTGGTCCCCGAAGCCCTGCGCCGCGATCCGGCGGAACTGCTGGGTTTCCTCGAGCGCGAGCAGGTGACAGTGCTCAACCAGACCCCGTCGGCCTTCCTCCAGCTCAGCGGTGCCGCCCTGGCAGACAACGATGCGCGGTTGGAGCACCTGCGTTATGTGATCTTCGGCGGTGAAAGCCTGGAGCTGGGCAAGCTCGAAGCCTTCCATCAAGCCTTCGCCCATGTGGCGCTGGTGAACATGTACGGCATCACCGAAACCTGCGTGCACGTGACCTACAAGGCCATCGAAGCGGCGGATATCGCCGCCGGCATCTCCAATGTCGGGCGGCCGATCCCGACCACCGTGGCCTATGTCCTCGACGCCCAGCAGCGCCTGCTGCCGATCGGCGTGGCCGGGGAAATCTGCGTCGGCGGCCTGGGGGTCGGCCGTGGTTACCTGAACCGTGAGCAACTGACCGCCGAACGTTTTATCGCCGACCCGCTGCGTCCCGGCGAACGCCTGTACCGTTCCGGAGACCTGGGCAAGTTGCTGGACAACGGCGAGATCATTCACCTGGGCCGGATGGACGCCCAGGTGAAGATTCGCGGTTTCCGTATCGAACTGGGGGAAATCGAAGCCAAGCTGCTGGCCTGTGACGGCGTGCGCGAAGCCCGGGTCCTGGCCCGTGATGACGCCAGCCAGGGCAAGCGCCTGATCGCCTACCTGATCGCCAAGCCATCGGTCCGCCTGGAAGTGGCGGCCCTGCGCAAGCAACTGGGTGCCACCCTGCCCGACTATATGATCCCCAGCGCCTTTGTCAGCCTCGCGGCCTACCCGCTGACCGGCAACGGCAAGCTGGACCAGGACGCGCTGCCGGCGCCGGACCTGGACGCCATGTCCGAGCGCGGCTACACCGCACCGGAAGGCGCCACCGAACTGGCCCTGGCGCAGATCTTCCAGGAGTTGCTGGGCCTGGAACGCGTGGGCCGCCATGACGGTTTCTTCGAACTCGGCGGCCACTCCCTGCTGGCCGCGCAACTGGTTTCCCGGGTACGCCAGCAACTGGGCGGCGAGATGATGCTGCGCCAGCTGTTCAGCCACCCGACCGTGGCCGAACTGGCGCGGGTGGTCGGCGGCCTGCAAGCGACCGAGACCGACAGCATCGAGCCGATCGAGCGCAGCGCGCCGTTGGCGCTGTCGTTCTCCCAGCAACGCCTGTGGTTCCTCGACCAGCTCGATCCCGGCGCCAGCAGTGCCTATCACATGCCGATGTCGCTGCTGCTGCGCGGCCATCTCGACCACGCCGCGCTCAAGGCCGCCCTCGATCGCCTGGTGGCGCGTCACGAAAGCCTGCGCACCACCTTCGAACGCCACGGCGAACAGCCGGTGCAGATCATCGCCCCGGAGGACTGTGGTTTCACCCTGGCCGAGCAGGACCTGCGCACGCTGTCCTACGAACAGGCCAGCCTCAGCGCCGCCCGCATCGGCAACAGCGAAGCCACGGCGCCCTTCGACCTGAGCCAGGGTCCGCTGATTCGCGGGCGTCTGCTGCGCCTGGCGGATGACGAGCACATCCTGCTGATCACCCAGCACCACATCATCTCCGACGGCTGGTCGGTAGGGGTGCTGGTCAAGGAATTCGCCGCCCTCTACCAGGCCTTCAGCCAGCAACAGGAAGACCCGCTGCCGGCCCTGTCGATCCAGTATGCCGACTACGCCGTCTGGCAGCGCCGCACCTTTACCGGCGAGTACCTGAGCCAGCAAGCCGACTTCTGGCGCGGACACCTGGGCGGCGCCCCGGCGCTGCTGTCGCTGCCCACCGACCGGCCACGCCCGGCGGTGCAGAGCTACCGTGGCGGTGACGTACCGGTGCGGATCGAAGCGGCGCTTTGCCAACGCCTGGAACGTTTCTGCCAGGCCCACAACATCACCCTGTTCATGGGCCTGCTCAGTGCCTGGTCGGTGCTGATGGCACGCCTGGGCAACGAACGCGACGTGGTGATCGGCGTACCGACCGCCAACCGCGGCCGTACCGAAACCGAAAACCTGATCGGTTTCTTCGTCAACACCCTGGCCCTGCGCGTCGACCTGGGGCAGAACCCGAGCGTGGCGCAGTTGCTGGAACAGGTTCGCCAGACCACCCTGGCCGCCCACGAGCACCAGGATATTCCGTTCGAACAAGTGATCGAGGCCTTGCAGCCACCGCGCTCCCTGAGCCACAACCCGCTGTGCCAGGTTGCCCTGTCGCTGGACAACACCTCCACCGGCGGCGAACTGAGCCTGCCGGGACTGAGCCTGCTCCCCGTGCTCCAGGCCCATGAAACCGCGCAATTCGACCTGATGCTGACACTGGTCAACGAAGACGGCGCGCTGTGCGGTGTCATCGAGTACGCCAGCGATCTGTTCGACCGTTCGACCGTGGAACGCTTCGCCCAGCACTTCCAGATCCTGCTGGAAGCGATGCTCGAGGATGTTGCGCAACCGGTACTCGGCCTGCCATTGCTCACCCCTGCCCAGCGCCAGGCCTCGCCGGCGCTGCTGCCGCCAAAAGCGACTTTCGCTGTCGAGCAATTGATTCACCAGCGTTTCGAAGCCCAGGCGGCCAATCACCCGCATCGCACCGCCCTGGTGTTCGGCGAACAGACCCTGACTTACCAGGCCCTCAACCGCCGCGCCAACGGTATTGCTCGCGCCCTGCTCGCCCAGGGGGTACGCCCGGATGATCGGGTGGCGATCCTCGCCCTGCGTGGCGTCGACATGCTTTGCGCGGTACTGGCCGTGCTCAAGGCCGGCGCGGCTTACGTGCCGCTGGACCCGGCCTACCCGGCCGAACGCCTCGCCTACCTGCTGGACGACAGCGCACCGGTGGCGCTGCTGGCCCAGTCGGACTGCCTCGACGCCTTGCTGGCGCATAACGTGCCAGTGCTGAAGCTCGACGAACTGAATCGCCAGGACGCCGAAGCCGACGGCAACCTGGACCTTGACCCGCAGGCCGACGAACTGGGCCTGGCGCCACGACACCTGGCCTACGTCATCTACACCTCGGGTTCCACCGGCTTGCCCAAGGGCGTGCTGGTGGAGCACGGCAACGTCGCGCGACTGTTCGACACCACCGCCGAGTTGTTCGACTTCGACCACAACGACACCTGGACCCTGTTCCACTCCTTTGCCTTCGACTTCTCGGTCTGGGAAATCTGGGGTGCCCTGAGCTACGGCGGCAAGCTGGTGATCGTGCCGAGCGACGTGGCCCGTTCGCCGGATGACTTCTATGCCCTGGTCTGCCAGCAGCAGGTCACGGTGCTGAACCAGACTCCGAGTGCCTTCCGCCAGTTTATCGAGGCGCGCAGCCGCAGCGAGGAGGAGCACGCCCTGCGCGAAGTCATCTTCGGCGGCGAGGCCCTGGACTTCCGCAGCCTGCGGCCGTGGACCGCGAGCACCCCGCTGTCGCGTACCCGTCTGGTGAACATGTACGGCATCACCGAGATCACCGTGCACGCCACCTACTACCCGGTCAGCCAGGCCGAGATCGACACCGCCGCACCGAGCCTGATCGGCCCGGCGCTGCCGGACCTGTGCCTGCGCATCCTCGACGACTACCAGCAACCGGTGCCGGTGGGTGTCAATGGCGAGATCTATATCGGTGGCGCCGGGGTCGCCCGGCATTACCTGAACCGTGACGCGCTGAACGCCGAACGTTTTATCGCCGACCCTTACTCCGCCGTGCCGGGTGCCCGTCTGTATCGCACCGGCGACGTCGCCCGCTACCGCACCGATGGCGGCGTGGTCTACGTCGGCCGCAACGACTCGCAGATCAAGATCCGCGGTTTCCGTATCGAACTGGGTGAAATCGAGGCGCAACTGCTGGCCTGTGCCGAAGTCCGCGAAGCCCTGGTGATCGTCCGTGAGGACCAACCCGGCGACAAACGCCTGGTGGCCTACCTGATCGCCGAAGACGGCAGCGCTCCCGAGTCCTCGGCCCTGCGCGGCCAACTGGCCAGCGTGCTGGCCGAACATATGCTGCCAAGCGCCTTCGTGACCCTCGAAGCCTGGCCGCTGACCACCAACGGCAAGCTCGACCGCGCAGCCCTGCCGGCCCCGGACCTGTCCGCCGCCGTCAGCCGTCACTACGAAGCACCGCTGGGGGCGATCGAAACCACCCTGGCCGGTGCCTGGCAGGAATTGCTCGGGGTTGAACGGGTCGGTCGCCAGGACCACTTCTTCGAACTCGGCGGTCACTCCTTCCTGGTCATCAGCCTGATCGAACGCCTGCGCCAGGCCGGCCTGCTGCTGGATGTGCGCACGGTATTCTCGGCGCCGACCCTGCAAGCCATGGCCACCGTCCTCGCCGGCGGCGGCAGTGCCGAGCGGGTGGTCCCGGCCAACCTGATCCCGGCCGATTGCACGGCGTTGACCCCGGAAATGCTGCCGCTGGTGACACTGAGCCAGCAGGAGATCGAGCAGATCGTCGCCGATGTTCCGGGCGGCGCGGCCAACGTGCAGGACATCTACCCGCTGTCGTCCTTGCAGGAAGGCATTCTGTTCCACCACCTGCTGCAGTCCGAAGGCGATGCCTATCTGATGCGCACCGTGGTGATCTTCAACACCCGCAGCTTGCTCGATGACTTCCTCAGCGCGGTGCAGGTGGTGATCAACCGCCATGACATCCTGCGCACCGCCCTGCGCTGGCAAGGCCTGCCGCAACCGGTGCAGGTGGTCCATCGCCAGGCACAGCTGCCGGTCATCAACCTGGTCACCCCACCCGGTGAAGACGCCCAGCAGATGTTGCGCGAGCGCACCGACACCTATCATCTGCGCCTGGACCTGCAACAGGCACCGCTGATCGCGGCCTACATCACCTACGATGCCGAGCGCGAACAGTGGCTGCTGGCATTGCTCGACCACCACCTGATCAGCGACAACGTCACCCTGCGCCTGATCACCCGGGAGATCCAGGCGGTGATGGCCGGCCAGGCCGACGACCTGCCGGCGTCCCAGCCGTATCGCAACTTTATCGCCCAGGCCGCCAACGTTTCCCAGGCCGAACATGAGGCCTACTTCCGCCAGTTGCTGGCGGATGTCGACGCCACCACCGCGCCCTACGGCGTGCTGGATGTGCGCGGCGGCGGCGCCGAGATCCTGCGTTCGGTGCAGCACTTGAGCGATGACCTCGCCGCACGGGTGCATCACACCGCGCGGGCCCAGGGCGTACCGACCTCGGTGCTGTTCCATGCGGCCTGGGGCCTGGTGGTCGCCGCGACCAGCGGACGCGACGACGGGATCTTCGGTACCGTGCTGTCGGGGCGTTCCCAGGGCACGGCCGGCGCCGACCATGCGTTGGGGATGTTTATCAATACCCTGCCGATGCGCATTCGCCTGCAACAAAGCAGCGTGCGCGATATCGTCCAGAGCGCCTACCAGCAACTCAGTGAGCTGCTGACCCACGAGCAGGCGCCCCTGGCCCTGGCCCAACGTTGCAGCGCGGTGGATGCGTCGCTGCCGTTGTTCACGGTGATCCTCAACTGCCGTCACGGCGACCTGGTCAATGCCTCGGGGGAAAGCTTCGAGGACATGGACGACCAGGAAGGCATCCATTTCGTCGCCTCGGAAACCCGGACCAACTACCCGATCGAAATTGCCGTGGCGAACGTCGGCAGTGGATTCTCCCTGACCGCGCAATCGATCAGCGGCATCGACCCGCAGCGCATCGCCACCTATCTGAATCAGGCCGTTGCCCAACTGGTCGAGGCCCTTGAACAGGAACCCGCACGCCTGGCAGCCAGCCTCGAAGTGCTGCCTGAAGACGAGCGGCAACTGCTGCTCAACGACTTCAACGCCACGACCACTCCCTTCGCCCCGGCGGAGCCGATCCATGCCCTGTTCGAAACCCAGGTGCGTGCCAATCCCGACGCCGTGGCCCTGGTCTGCGAAGACCGGCAACTGAGCTATCGCCAGCTCAACCGCCGCGCCAACCATCTGGCCCGGCAACTGCTGGCCCTCGGCGTACAGCCGGACGAACGCGTGGCCATCTGCGCCGAACGCAGCCTGGACATGATTGTCGGCCTGCTGGGTGTACTCAAGGCCGGTGCGGCCTATGTGCCGATTGATCCGGCGCACCCTGCCGATCGCATGGCCTTTATGCTGCAAGACAGCCAACCGCGCGCCCTGCTGACCCAGACGGCGCTCACCCTACCGGCCGGCGACACGCCGCTGTTGCTGCTCGACACCGCCGAATCCCTGCGTGCCGCAGACGATGAGGCTTTCGACGCCAACCCAACGGTTGCGGGCCTGACGCCGGAAAACCTGGCCTATGTCATCTACACCTCCGGCTCCACCGGCCAGTCCAAGGGCGTGATGGTCGAGCACCGTTCGGTGTTCAACTTCTGGAACGTACTGACCCGCACCACCCACCAGCATTGCCCGACGCCGGCTACCGTGGCCCTTAACGCCGGTTTCTTCTTCGACATGTCGATCAAGGGCATCTCGCAGCTGTTCTCCGGCCACAAGCTGGTGATCATCCCGCAACTGATCCGCGCCAGCGGCAGCGAGTTGCTGGACTTCCTCGAAGCCCATCAGGTGCATGCCTTCGACTCGACGCCGTCGCAGCTCGATACCCTGCTTTCCGCCGGCCTGCTGGAACGCAGCAGCTACCAGCCGATCAGCGTGCTGCTGGGTGGCGAAGCGATCAATGCCAGTACCTGGGAGAAGCTGCGCAACTGCCCGACCATCCGCTTCTACAACATGTACGGCCCGACCGAATGCACGGTGGACGCCACCATCGACCTGATCCGTGACCTCGGCGAAAAACCGAGCATCGGCCGGCCGATTGCCAACGTCCAGGTGCATGTCCTGGATGCCCGTGGCGGGCCCGCGCCGCTGGGCGTGGCCGGGGAAATCCATATCGGCGGCGTCGGTGTCGCCCGTGGTTACCTCAATCGCGACGAACTGAGCGCGGAACGTTTTATCGCCGACCGTTTCTCCGACGTACCGAATGCCCGCCTCTACAAAACCGGCGACCTTGGCCGCTGGCTGGCCGACGGCACCCTGGAGTACATGGGCCGCAACGACTTCCAGGTGAAGATCCGCGGTTTCCGTATCGAACTGGGTGAAATCGAAAACGCCCTGCTGGCCGTTCCGGGCATCCGCGAAGCGGTAGTCATCGCCCGCGACGACAGCCAGGGCGATTCGGAGAACCAGCGCCTGGTCGCCTATGTCTGTGGCGAGCCGGTGCCGGCCGAACACCTGCGCAGCGAGTTGCTCAAGCATCTGCCCGAGTACATGGTGCCAAGCGCCTTCGTCCATCTGGACGCCCTGCCGCTGACCGCCAACGGCAAGCTCGACCGCCGCGCCCTGCCCGCACCGGGTCAGGACGCCCTGGCCAGCAAGGCCTACGAGGCGCCGCAAGGCGATACCGAAGTGGCCATCGCCGAGATCTGGAAAGGTTTGCTGCACCTGGACCAGGTCGGCCGCAACGACGGTTTCCTCGAACTCGGCGGCCATTCGCTGCTGGCCGTGCAGTTGCTCTCGCGACTGCGGCGCAAGCTCGGCGCGCGGATCACCCTGCGCGAACTGTTCGATGCACCGACCGTGCGGGGCCTGGCTTCACTGGTCAACGCCTCGGCGCCGAGCGAAGCGCAATCGATTCCCCTGGCCAACCGCTCGGGTCGCCTGCCGCTGTCGTTCTCCCAGCAACGCCTGTGGTTCCTCGATCACCTGGATCACGCCGCCGGCGCCGCCTACCACCTGCCAATGGCCTTGCGCCTGACCGGCACGCTGGACAAGGCCGCCTTGCACGCCACCCTGGATCGCCTGGTGGCGCGCCACGAAACCCTGCGCACCCGCTTTGAACTGGTGGACGGCGAACCGCTGCAGAAAATCGCTCCGGCCGATACCCGCTTCCCGCTGGCACAAGAGGACCTGCGCGGATTGCCGAGCGATGAACGCGCCGCGACCCTGGCCCGCCTCGGCCAGGACAGTGCGACACAGTTGTTCGACCTGAACCAGGGGCCCCTGCTGCGTGGTTTGCTGCTGCAAATGGCCGACGAAGAGCACGTGCTGCTGATCACCCTGCATCACATCGTCTCCGACGGCTGGTCCAACAGTGTCCTGGCCCATGAGGTGAGCGTGCTGTACACCGCGTTCAGCCAGGGCCACAAGGACCCGTTGCCGGCCCTGGCCCTGCAATACGTGGACTACGCCGCCTGGCAGCGCCAGTCCCTCGACGGCCCGGCGCTGCAAGCCCAGGTCGACTTCTGGCGCCAGCACCTGGAAGGTGCGCCGAGCCTGCTGAACCTGCCACTGGATCGTCCGCGTCCGGCCATCCAGAGTTATGCCGGTGGGATCGTCAACTGCGCCTTCTCGCCGGCCTTGAGCGCCGACCTGCGCGCCTTCAGCCAGGCCCAGGGCAGCACGCTGTTCATGGTCCTGCTGGCCGGCTGGTCGGTGCTGATGAGTCATCTGAGCGGCCAGAACGACGTGGTGGTCGGTACCCCGGTGGCCAACCGTCAACGTCCGGAGCTGGAACCGTTGATCGGCTTCTTCGCCAACACCCTGGCGTTGCGCATCGCCAGCGACCGTGACACCCGGGTCGCCGAGCTGCTCGGGCGGATCAAGGACCAGACACTGTCGGCCTATAGCCATCAGGACCTGCCGTTCGAGCAGGTGGTCAGTGCCTTGCAGCCGACCCGCAGCATGAGCCACAGCCCGTTGTTCCAGGTGATGCTGAGCCTGGACAACACCCCGCCGGCGCCGCTGCAACTGCCCGGCCTGCAAGTCGAGTCCCTGGACAGTGCGCACCGCACCACCCAGTTCGACCTGTCGCTGTCGCTGGTGGACACCGCCGAACACATCGGCGGCAGCCTGCAATACGCCAGCGACCTGTTCGACACCGCGACGGTGGAAGCCATCGCCGAACTGTTTGCCAAGGTCCTGGAAAACCTGGTGGCCGGCGCGCAGCAGACCATCGGCCAGGTGCTGGAGAACACCCCGGCGCTGCCACGCTCGGTCCATGCCGTGGCGGTCCCCGCCGCCGTTGAAGAACAGCCGGCCGAGGCACTGCCTTACGAAGCGCCCCAGGGCGACACCGAAATCGCCATCGCCAATCTCTGGAAGGACTTGTTCAAGCTGGAACAGGTCAGCCGGCATGACGACTTCTTCAGCCTCGGCGGTATTTCGCTGATGGCGGTGCAGATGGCCTCGCGCTTGCGCAAGGTCCTCGGCAAGCCGATCGCCGTACGCGATCTGTTCGTCGAACCGACCATCGCCGGTTTCGCCCGGACCCTGGACGGCCAGGCCCGCCCCGGCCAGCACAGCAACCTGGTGCCGGTCCGCCGCACGGGCTCGCAACGGCCGCTGTTCCTGGTCCACCCCCTGGGCGGCGAAGTGCAATATGTCCGCGACCTGGCCCCGGTGCTCGACCCACAGGTGCCGCTCTACGGCCTGGCCGCCAGTGGCCTGGTCGCCGGCGAAACACCCTTGTTCGAGGTGCCGGCCATGGCCGCGCGTTACCTCGCGGCAGTTCGCCAGGTCCAGCCGCAAGGGCCTTACCGGATCGCCGGCTGGTCGGCCGGTGGCCTGATCGCCTATGAAATGGCCCGTCAGCTGCAAGCCGGCGGCGAGCAGTTGGAGTTCCTCGGCATCATCGATGCCTCGGCCCGCCCTGATCAGGAGGCGCCGGAGTCCTTGAGTGAAGGGCAGTTCCTGATGGACTGGCTGCCCGAGCAGGTCGATCCCGACGTGCAGCGGCAACTGACCGGACTGGCGCAGGAAAATGCCATTGAGGCGATGCTGAGGCTGTGCATGGAGCACCAACTGCTGCCGGAGGAACTGCCCCGGGATGTCGATGCCAGCTTGCTGCGCGGCTATCTGGCGGTGGCCTATGCGACACGCTTGGCCATCGGTGCCTATGTCAGCCCGCCCGCTCCGCTCAAGGTGGCGCTGTTTACCGCCAGCGGACAGGAACGCAGTGACCCTCTGCTGGGCTGGGGCGCCTTGCTCGGGGACTCGGTCAGCCTCACGGCGCTGCCCGGGACCCACGACACGCTGGTCAAGGCCCCTTATGTCAGCGCGCTGGGCCAGGCGATCGCCCAGGCGTTGCAGGCGGGTGCCCAGTCATGAAGCAGATGGAGAAGCGCGTTTCATTCTCAAAAATGTCAGCCTCAGCTAAACAGCGCCGGCTTGGCGGCGTAGGATGTCCCTGTTTTCCACTACAGACTTTTCCTACTCAACTGAGCTTAATTATCACTACTGACTGAATCGTTTTTTGTGAAGGGATTCACGGGTGATGCCTGAACTTCCAGGTATCAAGGCAAGAAATGGTTTGAGCGTCGCGGGGGGGGCGGACGGACTTCGTCCCCCCCGAGGACAGAATTGCAAGCTACTTCTGATATGCAGGATCAGCATATGAACCAACAGACGAATGCCAAAGATAAAGATGTAGTGAAGGCCCACCTGTACCTGGAACTGGGGAAACTGGTTTCCAGTGTCGGCGACGATAAATTCCTGAGCAACATGCACCAACTGATCAACGCCTCGGTGGCGGTCAGTCGGATCGAGCTCAGCGAATGGACCGTCGACGACAGCCAATCGGCGGTGGTCGATGTTCAACTGCTGGGGCATGCCGGTGTTGAGTTGAGCCCGCAGATGCAGGCGGTTTGCCCGACCAATGCCAAGCACCGCAACGACCATCCCCTGGTCAAGCGCGTGCTGGAAGTGGAAGACGCACTGCTGATCCACCTGAATGCACGGATGAAAAACGAGAAGGACAATAACTGCCTCGGCACGTCCCATCAGTGCAGCCTGATTTCACGCAAGGCCAATCGCTGCTGTGTGATCTCGCTGCACCGCCCACGGGTGGATCGCGATTTCACCCTGCAAGAGCTGTCCTTTCTGAAATACCTCTCCGAGACCTTGTTGCCCCTCACGGAGCGACATGCCCGTGCCCATCGCCAATCCAGTGCAAAAAGCCCGGGTGGGTCTACCCCACGCAACCTGGTTGCCCTGGAACAGACGCAACTGCAGCGCGAGTTCAACGAGCGTCTGAGTGCTTGCGAGGTCACCCTCTCGGTGCGGGAAAAAGAGGTCTGCCTGGGGCTGCTGGCCGGCGGCACCGTACCTGAGATCGCAGAAAAACTCTGCGTCAAGAACAGTTCCATCGAAACCTACCTCAAGCGTTCCGCGGCCAAGCTGGGTGTCAGCGGGCGACATGGGTTGGCCAAGTGGATGATAGGAGCATAATGAACAAATCCCTGAGCCCCTGGGTGGCCATGGCCTTTGCCCTGAGCGGCTGCTCGCTGATCCCCGACTACCAGCGCCCCGCCGCGCCGGTCGCCGCGCAATACCCGCAGACACCCGCCTACGCCCCGGCCCTCGCCGGAACGATGGCCGCGGACATGGGCTGGCGCGAGCTGTTCCGTGACCCGACGCTGCAACAACTGATCGAAAGCGCGGTGCTCAACAATCGCGACCTGCGTGTGGCGGCCCTCAATGTCCAGGCCTACCAGGCGCAATACCAGATCCAGCGCGCCGACCTGTTCCCGGCCATCAGTGCCAACGGCACCGGCACCCGCCAGCGCCAGCCGGCCAGCATCACACAAACCGGCAGCGCGGTGACCAGTGGCACCTACTCGGCGACCCTGGGGATCAGTTCCTACGAGCTGGACCTGTTCGGGCGCATCCGCAGCCTCAGTGAACAGGCCTCGCTGACCTATCTGTCCAGCGAAGAAGCGCGCCGCAGCACCCAGTTGAGCCTGGTGGCGAGTGTCGCCAACGCCTACCTGACCTGGCGCGCCGACCAGGAGCTGCTGGCCCTGACCCAGGACACGCTCAGCTCCTACGAGAAGAGCCTGCGCCTGACCGAACGCAGCCAGCAAGTCGGCACCGCCTCGTCCCTGGCCCTGGCGCAGTCGCGCACCTCGGTTGAAAGCGCCAGGACCAGCCTCGCGACCTTTCAGCGCCAGGTCGCCCAGGACCTCAACAGCCTGACCTTGCTGGTGGGCACCGCGGTCGCGGACACCCCGTCCAGCCGCCCATTGGCCTCCGACTGGCTCGCCGAAGTACCGGCCGGCCTGCCTTCGGACCTGCTGCAACGGCGCCCGGACATTCTCCAGGCCGAATATCAGTTGCAGTCGGCCAATGCCAGTATCGGGGCGGCCCGCGCGGCGTTTTTCCCGAGCATCACCCTGACCGCCAACGCGGGTACTTCCAGCAATGAACTGTCCGGGCTGTTCAAGGGCGGTGCGGGAAGCTGGCTGTTTCAACCACAGATCAATATCCCGATTTTCAACGCCGGCAGCCTGCGGGCGAGCCTGGATTACTCGAAGATCCAGAAAGATATCCGCGTCTCGCAGTACGAGAAATCGATCCAGACCGCCTTCCAGGAAGTTTCCGATGGCCTGGCGGCACGCCAGACCTACAAGAATCAACTGAAGGCGCAGAACGATCTGGTGCAGGCCAACCAGGAATATTACCGCCTGGCGGAGCGCCGCTATCGCATCGGCGTCGACAACAGCCTGACCTTTCTCGATGCCCAGCGCTCGCTGTTCAGCGCCCAGCAGAGCCTGATCACCGATCGACTGTCGCAACTGACCGCCGAGGTCAATCTGTACAAGGCACTCGGCGGCGGCTGGACGGAGCAGACACAAAAAACCTTGTAACCTCGTGAGGTCACTGATGATGGGCACATTCGAACCTGGTTCACATGTACGCCTGCGCTCGGGCGGCAAGATAATGGTGGTCAAGCACGGCTCAACGGCCACCCATCTCCCGGATACCCTGCTCGTGCTGTGCGAGTACCGGGCCAAGAATCGCTTGATCCAGGGCTTCTATTCCGCCCGGGACCTGATTCTGGCGCCCCGGGAGGCGGTGTCCAATCAAGGCTGAACACGGTCCTGCAGGAGCAGGGCTTGCCCGCGAAGCTTTTGGCGGCCTCAAGTACGCCTTCGCGGGCAAGCCCTGCTCCTACAAGGTTGTGGCGTTCTCAAGATTTCATTAACTGGCCGGCATCGGTGCAGCGGCGCTCGGAACCACCTTGCGGGTCTGGGCCACATCGGTGCTGGCGACAAAATCCCCCTGGCGCAACAGCAGCAGCGCAATCAGCGATACCACTCCCGTGCCGACGTAGAAGTACCAGGGCGAAGTAATGTCCCCGGTCAGCTTGATCAGCCAGGTGGAAATCAGCGGCGCGCTACCACCGAATACCGCCACCGGGATGTTGTACGCCACGGCGATGCCGGTGGAGCGGATACGCGTGGGCAGCAGCTCGCTCATCAGCGCGTAGGTCGACGAGGCATAGAGCCCGAACAGGATTGCCACCGCCATCAGCGGCCAGAAAAACGAGGCGGCCGTTGCCGTCGGTGCCGACTTGAACATCCAGTACATCGCCAGGGTCGCCAGGGTTCCCACCACCAGCAGGAACGGCTTGCGCCCATAGCGATCGGTGAACGCCCCGCCGAACGGCATGACAAAGGCCGCCGAGAAGCTGGCTGTGAAGACATAGAACAGGGTTGTGCCGGCGTCGAATTTGAGAATGCTCGACATGTAGGTCGAGGCAAAGGTCAGCACCAGGTAGAAGATCGAGCTGTGCAGGGTGATGATAAAAAACACCAGGGCAATCGCCCGCTTCCACTGCCAGACTTCCCGCAGCGGCGCCTTCGAGGTCTGCCCGGCCCGGAGCAAGGCCAGGAACTCGGGGCTGTCTTCCAGTTTCAGGCGGATGTACATCGAGATCAGGCCCAGGGGCGCCGCCAGCAGAAAGGGAATGCGCCAGCCCCAGTCCAGCATCGTCTGGGCCCCCAAGGTCCAGGTCATGCCGTTGGCCACCGCACCACCCAGCAACAGGCCGAGCACCGCCGTGACCATCAGCCAGCAGGTGGCAAAGCCACGCCGTCCAGGCCCCGCGTACTCGGAAATAAAACTGGTGATGGTGCCGATCTCGCCGCCGGCGGAAAAACCCTGCACACAACGAATCAGCACCAGCAGGATCGGCGCGGCGATTCCCAACGTGGCATAGGTCGGCAACAGCCCCAGCAGGCAGGTTGAGCCGGCCATCATCACCAGCACGGTGATCAGGGTCTTGCGCCGGCCGATCTTGTCCGCCAGCGGACCGAAGAACAGCCCGCCCAACGGCCGGATGAAAAAGCTCAGGGCAAAGGCGGCGAAACTGGCGAGCAGGCTGGTGGTGGGGTCGTCGGAGACGAAGAACGACTTGCCGATATAAACGGCGAGAAAGCCATAGACGCCGTAGTCGTACCACTCGATCAGGTGGCCCGAGGTCGCACCGATAAACGCCCGGCGCCGTTGCCGGGCCGGGTCTGTGTGTTGCATTCCCATGGAAGGGACTCCTGTCTGATGGCTATCCGTAAAAGGGTTGTTCAGGGAACGAGGGTGTCATTGGCGCTGTGCTTTAACCACAGGCGCAGTTCGGTCTTGAGGACCTTGCCATAGCTGTTTCTCGGCAGATCGCTGCGAAACACGTATTTCTTCGGTTTCTTGAACGAGGCCATGCGCTCGATGAACCAGGCATTGAGGGACGATTCGTCGAGGGTCCCGGCCATGCGCGCGACGACGAACGCTACCACCGATTCACCCCAGTGTGCATCCGTTTCGCCGACCACACAGACTTCAAAGACCCCCGGGTGCTGTGCCAGCACTTCCTCGACTTCCCGGGGATAGATGTTGCTGCCGCCGGAAATGATCACATCCTTGGAGCGGTCGGTGAGCGTCAGGTAACCGGCCTCGTCGACAAAGCCCACGTCACCGGTCAGCAGCCAGCCTTCCACCAGGGTCTGGCGCGTTGCGGCCTCGTTGCGCCAGTAACCTTGCATGACGGTGGGCCCGCGCACAGCGATTTCGCCCATCTGGCCAACCGGCAGCGGCTGGTGTCCGGGATCGAGGATGCGTATTTCCACACAGGACTGGGCGCGGCCCACGGACGCGGTCAGCGTCGCCCATTCGGGGTGCTTGCGATCGGCGATCACCTGGCGGGACAAGGCACTGATGGTCATCGGGCTCTCGCCCTGGCCATAGATCTGCACCAGTCGTGGCCCGAAAGTAATGAGGGCCTCCTTCAGGTCCGCGTGGTACATGGGAGCGCCACCATAGACAATCGTCTTGATGCCCTCCCCGCTATAGCCTTGACGGCGGGCCTGCTCGACCATGCGCTTGAGCATGGTGGGCGCCGTGAACAAACTGACATTGCCCAGCCAGTTCGCCAGGCCGAACAGCTCGTCAGCCCTGAAGCCACGGGACTCAGGGACCACATGGCGCGCGCCACGGCGCACGTGGATAAAGTTGTAGAGACCGGCACCATGGGACATCGGTGCCGCATAGACCACGGCATCCTCGGCACTGACCGGGTCCACATCCAGCGGATAGCACAGCGACATGGCCATCAGGTTGCCATGGCTCAGCATCACGCCCTTGGATCGACCGGTGGTGCCCGAGGTGTAGAACAACCAGGCCAGGTCATCGGCATGACGCAGACAAGGGGTATCCAGCGCCGTCGAAGCCACCGGCTCGAACTCGCCCATGTCTTCCCGATCCAGCTCTCGGCAACCCGGCAGCGGGATATCGGGCGCGAACACCTCGCCACCGTCAGTGAAAATCAGCCGGGCCTGGGCGTTCTCGACGATCCAGCTGACCTCGACGGGGTGCAGCTTGCAGTTGATCGGCACTGCCACGGCGCCGACCCACCAGATGGCGTAGAGCAGCTCGAGGTATTCACAGCAGTTCAGCATGAACAGGGCGACACGATCACCAGGGACGATCCCGTGCTCGTTGACCAGATACGCGGCCCGGTGCCGGACCAGGGCCACAAAGGTCCCATAGTTGGCGACTTGCCTCAGCCCCTCGAACAAGGCGGGTTGCTCCGGACAACGCATGGCGGTGTCTTCCAGCCAGTTGGCGATATTCATGCTCAGCTCCTGCGTGCCTGAAGAACCGAAGCGTAGTTGGCGACCGCCATACCGCCCATATTGAATACCAGACCGAACTCGGGATTCTGCGCCGCGAGGCCAATCGGTTCGCCGGTCAGTTGCCGAAATGCCAGGGCATGCATCGAGACCCCGGTCGCGCCCACCGGGTGTCCCTTGGCCTTGAGTCCGCCGGACAGGTTCACCGGCAGCCGTCCGCCCGCCCGCACAGTGCCGTCATCCAGGGCCCGATGCCCTTCGCCCCGGGGCGCCAGGCCCATGGCTTCGTAGATCAACAGTTCGGCGATGGTGAAACAGTCATGGACTTCGGCAAAACCGAGGTCGCCGAGGGTCACGCAGGCACCGCGCAAGGCCGAGTGGATCGCCCGCTGCGGCCCTTCGAAGGCGAGGATGTCACGGCGTGCGATCGGCAACAGGTCATTGACCTGGGCGGTCGAGCGGATCTGCACCTCGCGGCGGAACTGCCGCGCGCGCCTGGACGAGGCCAGTACAATGGCCGCCGCGCCGTCGCTGATCAGCGAACAGTCGGTCAGACGCAGCGACGGCGCGACATAGGGATTGCTCTGGGAGACATTGTTGCAGTGTTCGAAATCCATCACCCGGTGCATCTGCGCCAGGGGATTGGCCATGGCATTGGCGTGGTTCTTCGAAGCGATGGCCGCCATGGACGCCATGGGGCAGTGGTAACGCTGGCGGTACTGCTGCGCGGCAAGGCCGAACAGTTGCGGAAAACTCAGGCCCGCCTCCTCGATATCGTTCTGGTACCCGGCACCGGCCAGGGCCCGGGTGACCTCGGCCGTGGAGTTGGCGGTCATCTTCTCCGCGCCCACCACCAGCACCAGTTCGGCGGAGCCGGAGAGAATCGCGTTGATTCCCGCCTGGATCGCCGCCGAACCGGAAGCACAGGCGTTTTCACAGCGGGTGGCGGGTTTGAAGCGCAGCCCCGGGTCGGCTTGCAACAGCAACGAACTGGCGAAACCATCCGGGACCATGCCCGAATTGAAATGCCCGAGGAACAACGCATCGATCTCCGAAGCCGAGATCTCGGCGTCCGTCAGCGCCTGGCGGGTCACTTGAACGATCAGATCTTCCAGGGTGGAACCGTCAAGACGGCCAAAACGCGAGTGGCCGGCCGCAACAATGGAGACACAATCATGAATCATGGTGATTTTCTTCTTGGCATGGATCAGGCATTGCTTACAATGGCGCACCGCCGGTATCGCCCGCCAGTTAGTACAATTACGTACCTGGGTACGTAGCGCCCCCGGACCTGGAATCGCCAGTATCGGACTCACCTTGAGGCAGGATGCCAATGACCGTCTTCACGCAAGAACTGAAAGACCTTCAGCGCCTGGCATTCATGGTCTCGCCCGCCGCGCAATTGATCACCGGCAATCGCCTGATGCTCGATTGCAACGAGGCCTTCCTGGAATTGTTCGGCTACCCGCGCGAAGAGCTGCTGGGACAATTGACCCTGCTGATCTACCCGTCCCAGGCGGACTACAAGACCATCGGCAATCGCAGCCGCAGCTGGTTGCGCCGCAGCAAGAGCGGCTCCTACGCCGACGAACGTTTTATGCAGCACAAGAACGGCGAGGTGTTCTGGGCCAGGTCCCAGGGCTATACCCTGACCCCGGACGATCCGTTCAAGCTGATGGTCTGGCACTTCGAGCGCCTGGATCGGGCCCATCACGCCACGGTGGACCTCACGCCACGGGAACGGGAAGTGTCGATGCACATCGTCAACGGCCTGACCTGCAAGGAGGTAGCCAGGAAGCTGGCGATCTCCCACCGCACCGTGGAAGTCCACCGCGCCCGCCTGATGAAAAAGATGCAAGCCAAGAACAGCGCGGACCTGGTGTCGAAGATCATCTTTGTCGATTGAGCTGAAAGCGCCCTCCTTCTGTCGGCGTAATGAACTCCGGGCGATATCCAGCCTCAAAGATTACGACTACAATCATTAAACCCGACGATCCGCTATCGTCAACCGCTGCCGAGTGCACCCCGGGGTTATCAACCCGGGCGTGTGGCGCAGCGCTGAATGTCGCAAGAGGCCAGCATGAAAGTCACCAAGGAACAAAGCAGCCTGAACAAGGAGAAAATCCTCTCGGCCGCCTCCAGGCTGTATCGGGAACACGGCATCGACGGTATCGGGATTGGCGAGCTGGCCAAGTCCGCCGGGCTGACCCACGGCAGCTTTTATCGGCAGTTCCCCAATGGCAAGGAAGAGTTTGTCGCGGCGGCGGTGAGCCGGATCTTCGAGGAATACCAGGACTTCTGGACGACCGCGCAGACCACCGAAGATATCGTCAGGTCCTATGTCACGCCCAAGCACTGCCAGGAGAAACAGGCGGCCTGCCCGATCCCGACCCTGGCGGCGGATGTGTCGCGGGTTGGCGGCGCGGCCAGCGAGGCCTTTAGCCTGGGTGTGGAGCGCTTGCTCAAGACCCTGATGAGCAAGCAGGACGGTGACGCCGGCAACCTCTCGGAAGAACGCGCCATGCAGGTGCTGGCGTCGATTACCGGGGCCATGCTGATCGCCAAGGCCACCCACGATCCGGTCCTCGCGGACAAGATCATGACCTCGGTGATCAACCAGTGGTGCGGCGAAACCGCCGATCGCTGATCGACGGTTCAGCCAGCCTCGCCGGCTATTGCGGTTTGCCGGCGGCCACCACGCTGGAACTGTCCCAGCCCCCGCCAATCGCCCGGAACAAGGTCACCGCCGCCCGGGCCGAATCAGCCTGGGTACCGTTGAGGCTATCGCGGGCCACCAGCAACTCGCGGTTGGCGTCCAGCACATCGGTCAGCGGCGTGGCACCGGCCTTGTAGGCGATCTCCGAGAGATCACGGGCACGGGTCAGGGCACTCACCTCCCCGGCCAGTTCTTCCCTTCGCTGCTCGGTCTGCGACAACGAGACCAGCGCGTTCTCGACATCTTCGGCAGCCTTCAACACCGCCTGGCGGTAGAGCGCCAGGGCTTCGCGGTTGGCGCCCTTGGCCTGGGCCACTTCGGCGTCGATCTTGCCGAAGTCGAACAGGCGCCAACGCACCAGCCCGGTGATCGAGGGCTGGAACGAGCGCTGGGTGAACAGGCCGTTGCCGGTGCCGCTGTCAAACCCGAGCGCGCCGGACAACGAGACGCTGGGGTAGTACTGCGCGATGGCTTCACCGATACGCTCGTTCGAAGCCGCCAGGCGCCGCTCAGCCGCCATGATATCCGGGCGCCGACGCAATACATCGGCCGTCGCCAGGCTGTCCTTGACCGCCGGCAACCCCGGGATCGCCGTGGCCTTGGCCAGCATCTGCGCCGAGCTGCCCGGCTGCTTGCCCATCAGCACATCGAGACGATTGAGCTGCGCCTCCAGGGCAATGCGCAGCAGCGGCACGGTCGAACGGGCCTGTTTGAGCAAGGCCTCGGCCTGGGCGACATCGCGCTCGTCCACGTCCCCGACCCGCCGGCGAACGTTGACCAGTTCCAGCAGTTGCTCATCGGTACTGATCTGGTCGGTGGCGACCGCCAGCCGGGCCTGGTAGCCGCGGATCTGCACATAGGCATCGGCCGCCTCGGCCACCACGGTGATCCGCGTACCCAGGTGCGTCGCCTCCGCCGCCTGCACTTCGGCCTGGGCCGCTGCCGCACCTCGGTGCAGTCCCTGGGCTAGATCGGCCTCCCAACTGGCGGACAGGCCTGCGGCCAGTTCCTTCTGGTTGCGGTCGTAACCTGGCAGGCTGCTGCCCAAGGCGCCCAATGGACTTTGCAGACTCTGCCGCTGGCGGGTCGCCGAACCGTTGAAATCCACCGTCGGGTACAGCGCGGCACCGGCACCACCGGCCGCCGCCCGGGCCTGATCGACCCTGGCCAGCGAGGCCTCCAGGTCGAGGTTCTGGGCCACCACCTGATTGACGATTTCCACCAGCAACGGGTCCTTGAAGCCGTACCACCAGGTCGACAACTCGGGCGCCGGCAGGCGGCTTTCGGGACTGCCGGCCAGGGTGTTGTGGAAGGCCGCGAGCGGTATCTGCGGCGCCTGGTAGTCGGGACCGACCGAACAGCCCGCGAGCCCCAGGCCGAACAACAATCCGCCAGCCAACAGCGTCGATTTGCCGTGCACGTTCAGATTGAAAGCAGTGTGGGCAGCCATCAGCGTCTCCCATGGAAGTATTTGCGGATGAAGATGTAGAACGCTGGGGTGAACAACAAACCAAAGCAGGTCACCCCCAGCATGCCGAAGAA
>Ga0302151_10000375_pt1 | contig 27193 bp, 27 predicted proteins | sample I_Bog_N1_3_FD_192428 | JGI IMG/M metagenome (GOLD analysis project Ga0302151, IMG submission 192428) | Peat permafrost microbial communities from Stordalen Mire near Abisko, Sweden - I_Bog_N1_3 | ecosystem: Environmental > Terrestrial > Soil > Wetlands > Peat | place: Sweden: Abisko, Stordalen...
CGCGAGCGCTCTCGCCAACTCGGTCTTGCCCACGCCCGTCGGACCGAGGAAGAGAAAGGAGCCGATCGGACGGTCCGGGTCCGAGAGCCCGGCGCGCGAACGGCGCAGCGCGTTCGCGACGGCCGTGACCGCTTCGTCCTGGCCAACGACGCGGGTGTGGAGCAGTTCTTCCATGCGCACCAACTTGTCGAGTTCGCCTTCGAGCAGTTTGGTAACGGGCACGCCGGTCCAACGACTCACGACCTCGGCGATGTCTTCGGCGTCGACCTCTTCCTTTAAGAAGGCGCCGTTCGCCTGGAGTGCGTCGAGCTCGTTCGTCGCCTCGTCAATGGTGCGCTCCACTTCGGGCAACGTGCCATAGCGCAGCGCCGCGGCACCGGCCAAGTCGCCCGCGCGTTCGAGGCGCTCACCCTCGGCGCGTCGGTCCTCGTACTCCTGCTTGGCGACTTGGATCTTGGTGATGGCCTGTTTCTCCGCCTGCCAGCGCGCGGCCAACTCGTCGGACTGTTCCTTTAACTGGGCGTACTCCTCTTCGAGTTTCGCGCGACGTTCGAGCGAGCCCGGATCGGTCTCGTTCTCCAATGCCATACGTTCAATGTCGAGTTGGCGAAGTCGGCGGATCACCACGTCGAGTTCGGTGGGCATCGAGTCGATCTCGATGCGCAGGCGCGACGCCGCCTCGTCCATCAGGTCAATCGCCTTGTCGGGCAAGAAGCGATTGGGCACGTAGCGCTGCGACAGCGTCGCGGCCGCCACTAACGCGGCGTCTTGGATGCGCACGCCGTGGTGCACCTCGTAGCGCTCCTTGAGTCCGCGCAGGATCGCAATGGTGTCTTCGATGGAGGGCTCACCCACGAAGACCTGTTGGAAGCGACGCTCGAGCGCCGCGTCTTTTTCGATGTACTGGCGGTACTCGTCGAGGGTCGTCGCGCCAATGAGACGCAACTCGCCGCGGGCGAGGAGCGGCTTGATCATGTTGCTCGCGTCCATCGCACCCTCGCTGGCCCCGGCGCCCACGATGGTGTGCACCTCGTCGATGAAGGTGATGACCTCGCCCTTGGCGTCTTCGATCTCTTTCAGCACCGCCTTCAGGCGTTCTTCGAACTCGCCGCGGTACTTCGCCCCCGCGACCATCGAGGCGAGGTCGAGGGCGATCAGCCTTCGGTCGCGCAGTGACTCGGGCACGTCGCCCTCGACGATGCGCAGCGCCAGTCCTTCGACGATGGCGGTCTTGCCCACGCCGGGCTCGCCGATCAAGACCGGATTGTTCTTGGTACGACGCGACAGCACTTGAATGACGCGACGGATCTCGTCGTCGCGACCGATCACCGGGTCGAGCTTGCCCGAACGCGCCAGCGCCGTGAGGTCGCGGCCGTACTTCTCCAATGACTGAAAGGTCCCCTCGGGGTTCTCCGAGGTGATACGCGCCGATCCTCGAATACCACGCAGCGCCTGGAGCAGTGCGTCGCGCGTGGTGCCCAACTCGGTAGCCCAGGTCACCAGGACGTGATCGACCGAGAGATATTCGTCGCCTAAGTCCTGACGCAGTTCGTCGGCGTCTTCGAGACCGCGGCGCGCCTCGGGCGAGAGTCCCGGCTGGGACCCGCCGACGGACCGCGGTTCGCGCGCCACCTTTTCATTGAGCGCCGCGGTGACGGCCAGCGGGTCGAGTCCCGCCGCGACCAACAGCGGCCGCGCGATGCCGTCTGACTGATTGAGCAGCGCGAGCAACAGGTGTGCGGGCGTGACGTTGGGGTTGCCCGCTGCGGCGGCCTGGGTGTTCGCCGCCTGGAAGGCCTCGCGGGTCTTTATCGTCCAACGTTCGGGGTCGAGCGCCATCAGCGGTTGCCCTTGCGACGAGAGGTCGCATCGATGTGGATCGCCAGCGTGTTCTGTACCGGCACCAGGTCGCGTCGGTACTGGCGATGGGTCTCTTCTACGTTGGCGCGCGCCTCATTGACGAGCGCGGCCATCTTCGCGCGTAGCTTCTCGAGTTCCGCCTCGAGGGCCATGACGCGCTTGACGCCTTCGAGGTTGAGCCCGTCCGTGGTGAGCTCTTGGATGCGACGTAGGGCGATGAGGTCCTCGTCGGAGAAACGCCGGGACCCACCGCTGGTGCGCTTGGGGCTGAGCAGCCCGCTTCGTTCGTAGTTACGCAGCGTTTGGGGGTGCACGCCGGCGAGCTCGGCGAAGACCGAGATGACGTAGACCCCGTGGCGCGGGGGGCGTTCACTCACGAGGCGTCCTCGGGCTCTGTGGCGACGGCGAGCGGCTCTTCGTTGAGGGCGGTCGCGAGCTGTTCGACCAGCGCGCGTTGGTGCTTGGTGAGTTTCTTCGGCACCGAGACGCCGAGGGTGACGAGCAGGTCACCGGCGGGGTTCTTGCCGCTCTGGGGCACGCCACGTCCCCGCACGCGCATCGTGGTGCCCGGTTGGGTGCCGGCGGGGACCTTCAAGGTCACCGGTTCATCGAGCGTGGGCACCTCGACGGTGGTGCCCAGTATCGCTTGGGTCAAGGGCACCTTCACCGACGTCGTCACGTTGCGCCCACGACGCTCGAAGCGCGGGTCGCCCGTCACGTGCACGTCGACGTAGAGGTCACCGGCCGGACCGCCATTCGCGCCGGGGTTCCCCTTGGCCTTTAAGCGGATGCGCTGGGAGTCGACGACGCCCGGGGCGATGCGCACGTTCACGCGACGCGACGAGGGCTCGCGTCCGCTGCCGTGACAGGTCGGGCACGGCGTCGCGAACCGTCCGCCGCGGCCTTGACACACCGGACAGACGCTCGACATCGCGAAGGGCCCCTGATCGTCGTTGATGACCCCGCGGCCTTGACAGCGTTCACACGTGACGAAGTCGCTGCCCGGGGCACCACCGGTGCCCTTACAGGTGTGACAGGCGTCGTTGCTCGGCAAGTTGACCGTCGTGGTGACCCCCATGACGGCGTCACGGAAACTCAGGTGCAACGAGGTCTCTAAGTCCGCGCCGCGTTGGGCGGCGCGCTGTCGCCGCGATCCACCAAAGAGCCCACCGAAGAGGTCGCCCAAGTCAGTGAAGTCACCGGTTTGGAAGTTGAAACCACCCGCGCCCTGGCCGCCCAGGCCACTGGCGGCGGGTCCGAGTCGACGCACCTCGTCGTACTCCTTGCGCTTGGTGTCGTCGCCCAGCACGTCGTACGCGCCGGAGATCTCCTTGAAGCGGTCCTCGGACCCCGGGTGCGTGTCGGGGTGATACTGCTTGGCCAGTTTGCGGTACGCGCGCGTGATCTCTTTATCCGTCGCGCTCTGGGTGAGACCCAGCACCTTGTAGTAGTCCGTGTCGAACCACTCGCGTTCGGCCATCGGGGACTTAGCCTCGAACCGTGACCATCGCGGGACGCATCACTGTGCCCTTCCACCGATAGCCCGCGCGCAAGACGTTCTCGACGACTTGACCCTCGGACTCCTCGTCACCGGGTGCGTGCGCGACGGCGTCGTGCACCTGGGGGTCGAAGGGCGCGTCGACGGCGTCAATGCGCTCTAGACCCTCACGGGTCAACGCGTCGAGCATGACACCGCGGGCTTGGGCCAGCGCCTCCGCCTCGGGGGTGGTCGCGTCGCTGAAGTGCGCCTGGGCGTAGTCGAAGGCGTCGAGCACCGGGAGGAGCTTCGCGACGATGTCGCCCGCCGCGCGCACGGCCGCCTCTTCTGACGTGCGGGCCACGCGCTTTCGATAGTTCTCGAAGTCGGCCTGCAGACGTTGCAGGGCGTCCTTGTACTCGTCGCGCTGGCGCTCGGCCTCGCTGCGAGAGTCGAACGCCTCGGTGGCGTCCTCTTGCAAGGACGCCACCGGGTCGGTCGCTTCTACGTCGTCGCTCACGCTTCGTCCACGATCTCCGCGTCGACGATGTCGTCATCGTCACCGGCGGGCGCCGCGGGCTCATTCGCGTTGGACTTGGCCGCCTCTTCGTAGAGGCGCTGGCTGAAGCTCTGACTCGTCGAGAGCAACTTGTCCGTCGCGGACTTGATGGCCTCTAAGTCAGTGCCGTTGAGCGCCTCTTTGAGCGCACTCAACGCGCCCTCGACGTCGTCACGCTCAGTGCCCTGGAACGACTCGGCCTGGTCCTTTAACAGCTTGTCCGTCTGGTACACGAGGCCGTCGGCGTTGTTGCGCACCTCGGCTTCGTCACGGCGTCGACGGTCGTCTTCGGCGTGGGCCTCGGCGTCACGAACCATGCGGTCGATCTCGTCCTTGGACAGCGAGCTGCCACCGGTGATGGTCATCGACTGGGTCGCCCCGGTCGCTTGGTCCTTCGCCGAGACGTGCACGATGCCGTTCGCGTCGATGTCGAAGGTGACCTCGATCTGGGGAACGCCCCGCTGCGCGGGCGGGATGCCCACGAGCTGGAACTTGCCCAACGTCTGGTTATAGGACGCCATCTCGCGCTCGCCCTGGAGGACGTGCACCTCGACCGAGGGCTGATTGTCGTCGGCCGTCGTGAAGGTCTGTGACTTCTTCGTCGGGATGGTCGTGTTGCGCTCGATGATCTTGGTCATCACGCCACCCTTGGTCTCGATGCCGAGGGAGAGCGGTGTCACGTCGAGGAGCAAGATGTCCTTGACGTCACCCTTCAACACGCCCGCTTGGACGGCCGCGCCGATGGCGACGACTTCGTCGGGGTTCACGCTCTTGTTGGGCTCCTTGCCCGTGACCTTGGTCACGAGCTCTTGGACCGCGGGGATGCGCGTCGAGCCACCGACCATGATGACGTGGTCGATCTTGTCGAGGGTGAGTCCCGCGTCCTTGATGGCTTGGTCGAAGGGCTTGCGGCATCGCTCGACGAGGTCCGCGGTCAGTTCGTTGAACTTGGCGCGCGTGAGCTTGATGTCGAGGTGCTTGGGGCCGTCGGCCGTCGCGGTGATGAAGGGCAGGTTCACCTGGGTCTCTTGGACCGCGGAGAGTTCGATCTTCGCCTTCTCCGAGGCTTCCTTCAGGCGTTGCACCGCCATCTTGTCGGCCGAGAGGTCGACGCCTTCGGTGTCCTTGAAGGTCTTGACCAGCCAGGCCATCACGGCGTCGTCCCAGTCGTCGCCACCCAGGTGGGTGTCGCCGTGGGTGGACTTGACCTCGAAGACGCCGTCGGCGATCTCTAAGACCGAGACGTCAAAGGTGCCGCCGCCGAGGTCAAAGACCAACACGGTCTGTTCGGCCGGGCCCTTGTCGAGGCCGTAGGCCAGTGCGGCCGCGGTCGGCTCGTTGACGATGCGCAACACCTCGAGCCCGGCGATCTGGCCGGCCTCTTTGGTCGCGGTGCGCTGGGCGTCGTTGAAGTAGGCCGGCACGGTAATGACCGCTTGGTTGACGGTGTCACCTAAGTAGGCCTCGGCGTCACGCTTGAGCTTTTGTAGGATGCGCGCCGAGATCTCTTGGGCGGTGTACTTGGTGCCGTCGATGTCGACGGTCCAGTCCTCACCCATGTGGCGCTTCACCGATCGAATGGTGCGGTCGGGGTTGGTGATCGCCTGGCGCTTCGCTACTTCGCCGACGAGGACTTCGCCGGTCTTGGAGAACCCCACCACCGATGGTGTGGTCCGGCCGCCCTCGGCGTTGGGGATGACGACGGGCTCGCCCGCCTCCAAGACGCTGACCACCGAGTTCGTGGTACCGAGGTCGATACCGACTGCCTTTGCCATGAAAACTCCTTATTCACTCCCCAGCAACGGTCTCTCCGACGCCGTGGATTTCTCTCCGACCATTCTATAGAGTTGAGTCCTCTCTTGTCAAGAATAATTATAAGATGAGTATTAACTAAGGATTCACTCGGAGCCGAGCGGGCGCGAGAGGGTGACCTGGGCGTTTTTCCTTGCCAGCACTACGATTGGCGGGTGCCCGACCTCATCTTGTTGCGTCACGGACGCTCACACTGGAACGACCTGAACCTCTTCACGGGGTGGCAGGACGTCGATCTCTCCCCCGAGGGGGAAATCGAGGCCGCCGTCGCGGGGCAGCTCCTCGCCGCCGAAGCCGACCTCGACCTGCGGGTGCTGCACACCTCGCTGCTCACCCGGGCCATACGCACCGCCGAGATCGCCCTGCACGAGGCCGACCGGTCCTGGCTCACGGTGCGCCGGAGTTGGCGACTGAATGAGCGCCACTACGGGGACCTGACCGGCAAGGACAAGAAGGAGACCGCCGAGGAGTTCGGTCTGGACCAGGTGAAGCTCTGGCGCCGCTCCTTTGACGTCGCGCCCCCGCGCCTACCGCTGGGGGACCCGCGAGCCAGTGAGTTCGACCCGCGCTACCGCGACGTCGCGAAGGATCTCATCCCGCGCTCGGAGTGTCTGAAGGACGTCGTGGCGAGGGTCACGCCGTACCTGCGCGACGTGGTCGCCGAGGACCTCAAGTCCAAGGGCGTCAGGGGCGGCGCGGTCATCATCGTCGCGCACGGCAACTCGATACGGGCCCTGCGCATGGTGTTGGAGAACATCAGCGAAGGGGAGATCACCGAGATCGAGATACCGACGGGAATCCCCTATCGGCTCTCGCTCGATGCACAACTCACCGTCCTGGCGGCGAACTACCTCGGCGACCCCGAGGCCGCCACGAAGGCCGCCGAGGTAGTGCGCCGCCAGGCCGGTTGAGCTAACTACAGGGCGTCCGGCCCTCGTTCGTTGGTGCGGATGCGTACGACGTGCTCGACGTCGGTCACCCAGGCCATGCCGTCACCGACGGTGTCGGTGCGCGCGGCATTCACAATTGCCTCGATCAATGCCTCGACCTGTTCGTCGGTGCAGATGATCTCGATCTGGAGCTTGTCGACGAAGTCGAACAGGTACTCCTTGCCGCGGAAGACCTCCACGTGCCCCCCGGTGTGGCCGAAGCCCCTTACCTGACTCACGGTCAGACCGGTGATGCCCGCTTGCTTCACGGCTTCTTTGACTTCGTCCAGCTTGAAGGGCTTGACGACTGCGGTAACTAACTTCATGCTCTTCTCTCCTTAGACGTTGTCTGCGTGGGTGTGACTGGGCGAACCAACCGGCTCACCGAAGGTGGGCTCGGGGAATGCTTCTTCCTCGTGGATCGCGAGGTCGCCCTCACGCAGTGTCTCCTCGGACTCTCGTAGTCCTCCGAGTACGAACTTAACCACCGTGAAGACGATGAACGTTCCAACGGCCGTCCAGCAGATAATCCACACCGCCGCCAGGAACTGTTCCCACAGCTGGTGGAAGGAGTGGCCGTAGAACCAGCCGTCGACGTGGCTGTTGCCCGCGCCGTTGTAGGCCTTGCCGGGGATGCCGTACTCGACCATGTTCGGGTCGGCCAAGATGCCCACCAACAGACCACCGGTGAGTCCGGCGAAGCCGTGGGTGTAGATAACCCCCAACGCGTCGTCGACCTTGGAGAAGGGACGGCACCTCGAGAGATACGTCCAAGCGAACCACACGACCGAGGAGGCGATGACGCCGACGTAGATCGCGCCCATACCGTTCACCCAACCGGCGCTGGGCGTGATCGCGACGAGGCCGCAGATCATTCCGTTGATCGCTCCTAAGAACGTCGGTTTCTTCGACTTGGAGAGGAACATGTCCCAGAACATCCAGGTCAGCAGTGCCGCCGCCGTGGCGACGTTGGTGTTGAGCACCGCTGACGCGGCGTCGGCCCCCGCGTAGAAGGGGTCACCACCGTTGAACCCGTTCCAGCCGAGCCAGAGGATTCCTGCGCCGACCGCCACCATCATCAAGTTGCTGGGGAAGGCGTTCTCCTTATCCTGCCAGCGGCGAGGTCCGAGCATCCAGGCGCCCACGAAGGACGCGACACCGGCGGAGAGGTGGATGACGTAGCCACCCGAGTAGTCGACCGCACCCTTTTGGGCGAAGAAGCCGCCGCCCCAGAGCAGCGCCGCGTTGATGCAGTAGACCATGGTGATCCACAGCGGCACGATGAGCAGCCAGGCCTTGAACTTAAGTCGACCGACGAGACCACCCAGGAAGAGCAGTGGCGTGATCGCGGCGAAGACGAACTGGAAGTAGGTCAGCGTCGCGGTCGGGAAGTGGAACGGAATCAGCGTGTTCGCGCCCGAGACCGCCTGTCCCTGTTCTGAACCCGCGGTACCCAGCGGCTCAAAGTGACCAACGAAGCCGCTCCAGAACGAACCCGTCGAACCGAAGTGCGACAGTGGACCGAAGGCCATGTTGTAGCCCCAGAGCATCCACACGATCAACGTGATGGAAAAGCCCGCGAAGCACATGAACATGGTGTTCACGATCCACTTCTTACGAACCAAACCACCATAGAGAACGGCGAGTCCGGGCAGGCTCATCAGTCCGACGAGCGTCGCGGCAACCAACTGCCACGTGTTGTCCGCCGGGACTAGCCAATGGGGATACGGAATATAGTTCGCGGCAAATTGCACGACCACTCCCTTTCAACTAAGAGAGGGCGGCGCTGACCTCGGATGTTGAAATCAGTGTGGCAAGTAAGAATTTCATAATCGTTAGCGGTGTGTTTCGGGCGTGTGAACAACGCCCCACCAGGGGGTCCTCACGAAGTCGGGTACGCGACCGCTCCCGTGGGGGGCGCCAGGCTCTGCCCGTGGCCCCATTTACTCCACGTGACGACGATGACGGTGGAGCCGTGAATCTCGTGGAAGCGCAGCGGAAGCACCTTCCCCTTCGCCGTCACGTCGAGGGTGCCCTTAAAGCGTGGCGCGCCATTGATCGCCGGCACCGTGCCCGCGATCACGCGCACCTTCTTACCCTCGAGCGTCCCCACCCCGCCGCCCTTGAGGGGACCGGTGAAGCGCACCTGGGAGAAATCCGAGGCGAGGGTGGTGGCGAAGGCGACCGAGTCGTAGATCGACGTGGCGGGCGTGAGTTCGAGCCACTGATTCGAATACGTGGTCGCGTCGGCGCTCGACATCGAATAGGTCGTGGTCAACGCGGCGGCGTCGGCGAGCACGTAGAGCGTGTCCGCCGAGTCGAGGGCGAGGAGTTCCGACGTTCCCCCGTTGGAGAGAATCGACTCCTGTTCGCCGCCGGCCTCACCGATCACGTCGTGCGAACTCTCGATGACCACACCGCCGTGATAGATATCCACGGTCTCGTGCACCCAGTGCGACGCCTTGGCGTTCGCGAGCGCTCTCTCGACCAGCGACCGAGGGGTCGGCGTCGCGGCGCCGCCGCTCAGCGGGAGCATCACGGTGAGTACCGTGACGAGTCCGGCGAGCGCGGGTGCGCCCCACAACCTGGCGTGCCCCGACAGCGTTGTATATGTAGTCATCTACTTAGCGTAGGGACCGTTCCACAACTTGAGCGATGTCGAGTACCGCGACGTCGTCACCACGGCCACTGGCCTTTACTGCGTCATCGAGCATGATCATGCAGAACGGACAGGCCGTCGAGATGACGTCGGCGCCCGTGCCGAGCGCCTCTTCGGTCCGGTCCATGTTGACGCGCTTGCCGATCGTCTCTTCCATCCACATCCGTGCGCCGCCCGCGCCGCAACAGAACCCTCGCTCGCGACAGCGTCCCATCTCGACCTTGGTGAGACCCGGAATCGCGTCGAGCACGTCGCGGGGCTCGTCGAAGACGCGATTGTGCCGCCCCAAGTAGCACGGGTCGTGGTAGGTGACGGTACCGGTATAGGAAACCCCGGGCACGAGTTTGCCGGTAGCCACGAGGTGGCTCAGCAGCTCTGCGTGATGGATGACCTCGTAGTTGCCACCGAGCGCGGGGTACTCATTCTTCATCGTGTTAAAGCAGTGGGGACAACTCGCGACGATCTTCTTGACGCCGGCCCCGTCCAACGTTGCGATGTTGGCCTTGGCCATCTCTTGGAAGAGGTACTCGTTGCCCATGCGTCTCGCCGGGTCCCCGGTGCAGGACTCTCGGGGACCGAGGATCCCGAAGCTGACCCCGGCGCGGTGCAGCATGCGCGCGACCGACTCGATCTGCTTTCGTCCGCGTTCATCGAGCGCGCCGGCACAGCCCACCCAGTAGAGGTATTCGACGTCCTCGGGGATAGTGCCCTCGAAGACCGGCACCTCGAAGTCGAGCGCGCCGAGCCACTCCGTGCGCTTGGACGATCCCAAGCCCCACGGGTCTCCCTGGTTCTCTAAGTTACGCAGCAGCAAACTCGCCTCTGAGGGGAAGCGTGACTCCATCAACACCTCGTAGCGACGCATGTCGATGATCGCGTCGATGTGTTCGATGTCGACGGGGCACTGCTCCACGCAACTGCCGCACGTGGTGCAGGACCACAGCACGTCGGGGTCGATGGTGGTTGGCACCAGGGTCGCGACGTCGCCGTCGCTCTCGCCCGAGATCAGTCGGTTCGCCGAGGCGAACATGTTGTCACGCAGGCCCATGATGAGGAGCTTGGGACTGAGCGGCTTGCCGGTCGTCCACGCCGGGCACACGCTCTGGCAGCGTCCACACTCGGTGCACGTCGCCAGGTCCAGCATCTGCTTCCAGGTGAAGTCCTCAATGTGGCCGGCGCCAAAGACGGTGTCCTCGCTGACCTGGTCCATGTCCATGTTGGGGGTCTTATCGAGGCCGCCCAACGCCCGGGGGCGGCGCGACACGCCGACGTTGATGGGCGCCAAGAAGATGTGCAGGTGCTTGGAGTACGCGACGAAGACAATGAAGCCCGAGATCACCGCGATGTTGAGCAACAAGAACACCGCCTCGAGCACGCTGTTGACGCCGTAACCGAGTGGCGCCAGCCAACTCGCCACCTCCTTCGACGCGAACGCCCACGAGGAGGCGTGGTGCGCGTAGAAGGTCACCTCCGAACCGCCAAAGCCGTACCAGCCGGTCTTGATGTGGGTGAAGGGGAAATGTCCCGTATTGATCTGCGCCGCGCGATAGAGCAGCAGCGTGATAATCACCAGCGCGATCATCGCGAGTACGAACCACGCGGCCTCGGTGTGGCTGCCGTAGAAGCGACTCTGACGATCCTTCTTTGACGGGGCGTTCTTCAGTCGGATAATCGAGAAGACAACGAGCGAGACCAGCACTGCGGTTGCGAAGAAGTCCTCGGTGAAGGCGAGCCAGTTGTCCGTCCCAATCCAGGGGATGTGGAAGTTGCGGTCGAAGAGCGCGCCGTAGGCCTCAAGGATCGTCGTCAGCAGTACCGTGAAGCCCCACATCGTGAAGAAGTGCGCGAGTCCCGGCACCGTCCACTTGAGCAACTTGCGCTGCCCGGCGACTTCGGTGACCTCGGCGTCGGTGACCTTTCGGAAACCGTTCCATCGACGAGGTGCGGGCTGACCGCTGCGAATCAGTTTCGAGAGCCAGTGGAACCGTCGGCCCGCCAGGCCGAAACCGACGATGGTGATGGCCAGTCCAATGATGATGCGGGCTAACACGCTGCTCCTTTGTGCGCGACGGTCATGACTTCTTGAAGTTCTCGGAGTACTTGCTCGGTGTGGGCCCGCGCTGACCGCGGTACTTGGATCCGAGCCCCGACGAACCGTAGGGACGGTCGGCCGACGTCGTCATCTCGAAGAAGCTGATCTGTCCGATCTTCATGCCCGGATAGAGCGTGATGGGCAGATTCGCCACGTTCGAGAGCTCCAGGGTGATGTGCCCGTCCCACCCGGCGTCGATGAAGCCGGCGGTTGAGTGAATCACGAGGCCGAGTCGACCGAGCGAACTCTTGCCGTCGAGTCGCCCCACGATGTCGTCGGGGATCGCGATGCGCTCAGTCGTGGATCCCAGCATGAACTCACCGGGGTGCAGGATCATCGGCTGCTCGGGTCCGACGTCGATGAGCTCGGTCAGGTCCTCTTGCGCCTCGCGCACGTCGATGACGCGCCGAGAGTGGTTGCGAAAGACCCGGAAGTACTGATCGACGTGGACGTCCACTGACGAGGGCTGAATGCAGTCCTCGCCCAGGGGTTCGATGATCAATCGGCCTATGGCGAGCGCCTCTTTGATGGACCGATCCGAGAGCACCATTAAGAGGTCACGATACTCGTTTCACCTGATTCGACCGGATGGCCCAGCGAGCGGCGAGCGCTAGGACAGCACTCGCCGGCGGAAGTTTCGAAGCCCCAGCCACAAGAACACCACGCAGAAACCGATCATCACGGGATAGACCACGTAGAGGTGCATGTGGGGTGCGTTGGTGAAGGCGGCGCGCATCCCCTCATTCACGTACACCAAGGGATTGATCAACACCAGTGTCTGGAGCCAGTGGAACCCGCCGATCTTCACGGGCGCCAGGTGCGTCCAGGGATAGTACGTACCACCGAGGAACGTAATGGGCAGGATGATGAAACCGAACATGAGTCCGATGTTGCGCGGTTCGAAGGACGTGCCGAGAATGAGCCCGAGACCGGCCATGGTCACGCAGGCCAGCGGCACCAACGTCAGGATAATTAGCCAGTGCAGTGAGACGTCGGCCTTCACCCCCGCGGCGTGGACGACCGAGGCGATCGGAAAGACGATCGCCGCGGCGATGAGACCCTGGGCGGCGCCCGAGAGGACCTTCGAGATCGCCACGAGCCAGATCGGACACGGCGCCTGGACGCGGTCTTCGATCTCGCGCGTGAAGCCGAACTCCTGGGCCATGGTGAGGGCGATCGACTGCACGCCCTGGAACATGATGGTGATCCCGACGACCCCGGGCACCAGCACCGTCGCGAACGCAATGGACGCGGCGGTGCCACCACCACCCACGGCTTGACCGATCTTCGGGAACACGAAGAGGAACACGAAGCACAACAAGAAGGGCTGAATGAGGGTTCGTAACACGAACTCTCGGAACGTCTTGCGCAGTACCACGAGGTCACGAAGGATCAGCGCGCCGAGGGCGGTACGACTCGCTTCGAACACCGAGCGGGTGGGCGAGGTCACAATCGTGTCGGTCGTCATACCTCTCGCAACTCCTTGCCGGTGAGATTGATGAAGACCGTCTCGAGACTCGGCTCGGCGACCGCGAGGTCGATGATCTCGATGTTGATACCCTCGGCGACATTCACTACTCGCGGCACCAGGCGGTCGGCCCCTTCGACCTGGAGGGTCACCACGTTGTCGACGACCCGCGTCGCCATTACACCGCTGAGTTCGTCGCCGAGCGCTCGCGCGAGCCGCTCGCCGTCGCGCGCAACTTTGACGGTGACAATCGTGTCAGCCCCGGTGCTCTTTTTCAGATTGGCGGGCGTGTCGAGGGCGAGCACCTTGCCGTGGTCCATGATCGCCACTCGTGTGCACAGTTGGTCGGCCTCTTCCATGTAGTGCGTCGTTAGGACCACCGTTTGACCGGAGTGGTTGAGCTCTTGGAGCATCTCCCAGAGCGCCAAGCGGCTTTGGGGGTCGAGTCCCGCGGTGGGCTCATCTAAGAACAGCACCGCGGGGTTATGGAAGATCGCGCGGGCGACCATGAGACGCTGAGCCATACCACCGGAGAGTGCGTAGACCGACGCCTTCGCCCACTTCGAGAGCGAGAATCGCTCCAAAAGCTCATCGGAGCGGCGTCGCGACTCCTTCGCGCTGATGCCGAAGAGCCGACCATGGAAGTAGAGGTTCTCCCAGACGGTCAGTTGCCGGTCCAACGTGTTCTGCTGGGAGACGATGCCCGAGACTTGTTTGACGAGCGCGGGGTGTTTTCGTACGTCAATACCGGCGACGAAGGCGTTGCCGGATGTCGGTACCACGCGCGTCGTCAAGATGCCGGCGGTGGTGGTCTTGCCCGCGCCGTTGGGGCCGAGCAGACCGAAGATCTCGCCGTGGAGGACGTCGAGATTGAGTTGGTCGACGGCGGGGGCGTCCATGCCCGGGTATGACTTCGTCAGGTTCTCGGTGTGAATGACCTCGTCGTCGGTAAGCGTCATCGATCTTTCCGTGGGTGGATTGCCAGGCCAACCTTATTGCGCGATCGCGCCAATAGGTCACCGAAACGCCAGTACACGAGTCGCGGTTGACGTCGGTTCCTCGGCCCGGGACGACGTCATGACATATCTATAGGGTGTTCTCCAGTGACGCGAGGCAATCCGCTCGAGATGAAGCACACCCTCAAGACCGAGTGGACCCTCGGCGTGGTGGGTGGCGTCATCGCGGTGACGGCCCTCGGCCTCGGCCGGGCCTTCGGGAAGATCGAGCACTCCTCGCTCAATCAGAAGTTGATCAGTTGGGCCGCGGCGGTAGTACTGCTGATTGCGGGCGCCTTCGCCATCGTGCACCTCTCGAGGGCCACGGGGCGCTTCGTCACGCGTCAGTCCAACATCGGGGCCGGGGCGACCATTCGCCTCATCGCGAGCGGTGCGGGCTCGCTCATCTTGATCTTCCTGCTCCTGACGGTGCTGGACGTCTCGCTCGACCATCTCCTCATCGGCGCGGGGGTGGCCGGCATCATCCTCGGCGTCGCCGCGCAGCAGAGTCTGGGCAATATCTTTGCCGCGTTAGTGCTGCTGCTCGCGCGCCCCTTCGTCGTCGGCGACAACATTCGCATTCGCTCTGGGGTCACTGGCATCATCGATGTCAAAGTGCTCGGCATCGGCCTCACGTACGTGACGGTCCTCACGGAGGATGGCTACCTCAAGGTCCCCAACTCCGTCCTGCTTGGTGCGGGTATCGGACAGTTCATTCCCGGCGTGACACCGCCGGCTACGCCGCCGGTAGCCCCTGCCCCGCCACCACGGAGTGGCAGTTCGGCGCCGACGCCATCGGCAGCAGAACCGAACCCTGAGTCGACCGCACCGAACACCACTCTCTCGGGGTCGGACGAATCATCAATGTAGGGTGCTGTCGCACGTTTAACGCGAGGGAATCTTCGGTGAACGAAGAGCGTTCTTCAATAGCGCGACGTTCTCCAGGGGAAATGGCTTGACGTTGATATCGCAGTCATATAGGATGACTCCTAAATCGTAGTCAGCTCGATTGACTGCGATATCAGCGTCAGGAGCATCGGATGGCTTACCAGGGAAAGATCTCTAGTGCCGAATCACTGGGACGCGTTCTGCAACAAGCCCGTCTCCTCGCGGGGTTGAGTCAGCGCGAGCTCGCCCGACGGTTAGGAACGACCCAGAAGTACATCTGGGAACTCGAAGCGGGGAAACCTTCAATCATGATGGATCGACTCTTTGCGGCGATGCGAGAGACGGGGATGGAGTTGACCGCCACCGTGACACCACGAGGCAGCGATGGCTGACCTGATCGTTGAACTCTACGGAATTCGCGTCGGAACCCTCATTGGATCCTGGCGCACGTTTGATCTTCGAATTGACCCCGCCTTCGTCGATCGGTTCGGAATCGACAGCCCCATCATCTCCGTCGCGATCCCGCTTACTGCCGTGCCAGTGAGGGCGCGCAGAGAACGTCGTCAAAACTTTTTCAACGCGATGCTCCCCGAAGGCAGAATGCTCTCTCGCCTCGCTCAGGAAGCGGGCGTTGAGGCCTACGACGTCATAGGTTTGCTGCGGCGCTTCGGTCGGGACGTCGCGGGAGCAATACAGATATGGGACCACGACGTTCCCGGAGAACCGCGACGTCCTTCGCTGGTGCCGACCTCGAATGCGGATGTCGCCGAGTTACTTAAACATGTCCGGGAGAACCCTCTGGGAAATAAGTCTCCGGGTGGGAAGACCTCGCTACCCGGAGTACAGGACAAGATCGTGCTCGCCCGCACCGCAGAAGGTTGGAATCGTGTCGCCGATGGCTGGCCATCGACTCATATCCTCAAGCCGATTTCGCAGGACCATCCGACGATGATCTACGACGAGGAGTACGGCGCCCGCTTTGCCCGGGGCGTCGGTCTTTCGAGCTTCTCGACGTCGATGGAAGAGTTCGACGAAGTGACTGCCGTGGTCATCGAGCGCTACGACCGATCCCCGGACGCACCCGACGGCAGAATTCACCAGGAGGATTTCAGTCAGGTGCTCGGCGCGGCCGGTAGCGCTAAATATCAGAAGTACGGCGGAAAGGTGAGCCTCCTGCGCGTCGCGCAGGTGCTGCGGACTCTGAGCGACCAGGACTCACTCGAGCGGCTTTTTAAGCTCGTTGTGCTGTCAGTCGCGGTGGGGAACCTCGATCTCCACGCCAAAAACCTCTCTCTCTTGCACTTCATCGATGGGTCGATCACCCTCGCCCCCGCGTACGACGTTGTACCTCAGGCTCATCAAGACAACGACGGCGAGGTCGCGCTCGCGATCGGTGGCGAGTATCACCACGCGGCCATCACTCGCGACCATTTGGTGACCGAGGGGCTCGGGTGGGGACTCGCAACGGCTGCGGTCATCGCCGACGAGACTCTCGACACGGTCATCGAATTTGCGAGGGCCGAATCACCACATCAAGGTGCGCACCCGGACCTCCCGACCAACATCGAACGAGCCGCGTCGAACCTCCTGAGGGGGAAACCCGTCGGGAAGTGAGCACACCTGAAGCTCCGACGAGTATCCAACCCTCGGCGGTCAAGCTACGCCACGTTCGATGCACTCTTCGATTCAGCGTCAGTTCAACTTCCAACTTCGCGATGCGGTTATCAAATCGTCGAGATCTGAAGACCGTTGGGATGTGGAGAGCCCGCTCGGGGCTCGGGAACGATCGTGCGAGGCGCGCAATGACTCGAAGACGGGCGAGACAGGTGACACTCGAGGCGTACGCCGAACAGTGGCTCGCTCATCGTCACGACCTGGCGGTCCGAACGAGAGAACTCTACGAGTACCTCCTCAGCAGTCACATCTACCCCAGCCTGGGTAGTTCTCCTCTCCGGAGTCTCACGCCCTCCATGGTCCGAGGATGGCACGCCGAGTTAGCGCAGCGACACCCCAGTACCGCAGCGAAGGCGTACCGTCTGCTCTCGACGATGATGCGAACGGCGGTGACCGACGGCGTCGTGACAAGTTCTCCCTGCCGTGTGCGTGGTGCCGGTGTTGAGCACTCGTCCGAGCGCCCGGTGGCGACGGCGAGAGAGGTCGATGCTCTGGCTGAGGCGATGCCGGAAGATTTACGACTCGCCGTCCTCCTCGCGACGTGGTGTCAACTACGCCGCGGCGAGATCCTCGGTCTTCGGCGATGTGACGTCGACGAAGTTCACTCGATTATCAGAGTTGAGCAGAGCCGGACCATCGCCCGCGACGGAAGTTCAATCATCAAGCCTCCAAAAACCCGGGCCGGCCGAAGGTCGCTCGCAGTACCCGAGTCAGTCATGAACGTCGTTCTCTGGCATCTCGACCGATATACGGCAATGGCGTCAGAGTCGCTCCTCTTCAGTGCCCGCAACGGGCAGCCGCTCTCGGTGGGCGTGCTCCAACGAGCCTGGAACAACGCTCGAATGAGCGTGGGGCGTGCGGACTTGCACCTTCACGACCTGCGCCACACCGGCCTCACCTTCGCCGCCGCCACAGGTGCGACGACCGCAGAACTCATGCGTCGGGCGGGCCACGCTTCGACCGACGCCGCCCTGCGGTACCAACACGCCACCCAGGGGCGAGACCGCGTCTTGGCTACAGCGTTGGAAGAGTTGATGAAACCGAGTGGCTGACGTCGGGGCACGGCTGTCGGCCACAATTGATGGCTAGATTCCAATGAAGCCTGGAGAGGAATTGAAGCCGGAGTCTCGCGCTCATCACGAGATCCGTCAACAAGAATTGATTGACGCTCCCTATGGCGCATACGACAAATGCCCGCTTGACGTACCGGATGAATGGGGAAGTCTGGCGGCACTTCATACAGGCGAAACCGGTTGGTGACCCCGACGGGTCGCTTTGCCAGATGATATTGCCCTGCGAATTAATGCGTAGCAACTCGTAGCATTCGACGCTACATTTCAGAAATGACGAGAACAATCCCGCAAAGAGAATTACGAAACGACAACGCGCGTGTAATTGACGCGGTGGTCTCCGGAGAGCGCTTTGTCATTACTCGCAACGGTCTCGCCGTCGCCGAACTGGTGCCAGTCCAGACCAATCGTCCGAGCTTTGTGCGAAAGAGCGAACTACTCGCCATCGCGATGAGAGGGGCCCACATTGATTGCGACCAGTTTCGCGCCGATCTCAACCGCGTTATTGACCAAGGGCTCTAGTGTCTTCGGGTCTCCTTGACACGTCCGTCATCATTGACTGGGACAGTCGCGAAGTAGCTGATGCGCTGCCCGATGAATCGACGATTAGCTCGATCACCTTGGCCGAATTAACTGCAGGTCCGCGACTCGCATCAACCGGTGTGGAAAGCGCTCGTCGTCAATCTCGACTCCAAGAGGTTGAGGCCATGTTCAATCCAATACCGTTCGACGTCTACGCCGCACGCAGTTATGGCGCAATTGTCACCGCGGTGACGGATGTTGGGCACTCTCACCGTCTTCGAATCGCTGACTTACTTATCGCCGCTACGGCGCACGCCAATGGCCTCACGCTGTACACGCGCAATCCCGACGACTTTGTCGGCCTCGAGGATGTAATTGACATCATCAGCATCTGACGAATCTGGCCACACAAGCCAACTGATCCTTACCATTTGACGCCCTACAATCACTAGACTCACTGCGTCTTATAGGAAATTGCGGGCGTAGTTCAGCGGCAGAACATCAGCTTCCCAAGCTGAGAACGCGAGTTCGATTCTCGTCGCCCGCTCCAATTACTTTCATTGAAAGAGCAATGGTTTCAAGCGCTTTCTGTTAACCATGGTTGAGCACTGTGTCCCTATTACTTGCCCACGCTGCATTCTTCTTGCCCATACATTGCCCAAGCATCAGTGGGTACGTCGACCTAGTCTCGAGTTCACTAGTCGCATTCTCGTCTTATCAGCAACCGAGGGCATAGTTGATGGCCGTACAGACTCTACGCATGACTTCGTCGTCAACACGACCGAGTGGCCCCGTGAGAGAGTTCTGCAGAACGGTTTGGAGGCCGTCGCAATTGATGACCGAAGGTTGGTTGATGCCCGCGTCGTCGTGGTCGAAGTCGACTTCGGCCGCTAGGCCCCGTATCGATGTGGAAATCTCGGCGACGGTTGCGAGTGCCCTTACGTCGATTACTTCCGATCGAGTGAGCAACAAAACCGGTCGGTGCTTCTGGCCGACCTCAGCCAGCCAAATCTCGCCTCGCCTCACGGCTGACCCCACGCTTCGACTTCTGTCCAGAAGGCGTCAACGCTCTCGGGATGTTTCGCGTACGCCTCGCGGTCGGCCCTCTCAAGGGCAGCTCGAACGGCCTCGGTTACCCCTTGCCGGGCCGCAGCCGAGATGTTCACACCGAGTTCGCGAGCGCGCTGGGCGAGATCTTCATCCATCGTGAATGTCGTCCGTGCAGATGCCATACAAATATGCTATCAGATCGTGATATCATCTTTGATGCGTTGGAGCGACTTCAAATCGAGCAACACTCGATAGACCGACATTTCGTGCCACTTCTCACCGTCGCAGCACTGTCGCAACCGCGACCGTGGCAGCACATGACGCCCCTAGGACACGACGTCACCACGGGAGCGGACCGTCTTCGTTCGAAAACGTACCCGTCGGACCGTCGGCGCCAATCAGCGCCAGCCGAACGGGTTCATGGGCGGCCTGTTCGACGGTGCGCGTGCCCCGGAAGTAGTTGAGGTCTGTCGATGTGAAGCCCGGGCACGCGGCGTTGACCTTGATGCCAGCCGTTTCGAGCTCGGCGGCAAAGGCAACCGTGACGGCATTGGCCGCCGCCTTCGAGGCGGAGTAGGTGCCGAACATCGAGCGGTGCGGGTTCGTGCGGTCCGAATTCAGCGTGAGTGATCCGCCGGAGCTGGCAATATTGACGATGCGTGCCGCCGGCGATTCACGAAGGAGGGGCAGCATCGCTTGCGTGACGGCGATGACACCGAACACATTCGTCTCGAAGACCGCGTGCACCTCGACGAGCGACGCGACGCTGAGACGGCCAGCCTCCACGACCTCCTCAAGCGACCTGCCCGGCGTATCCGCGTGCGAGATGCCCGCGTTGTTCACGAGCACGTCGAGACGGCCAAACTCATTGCGGATGCGCTCCGCCGCGGCAGCGATGGAGGCCGGATCGGTGACGTCGAGCTGGACGGCGCGAGCGTCGTCTCCGACGCTCTTTGCCGCAGTCTCCCCAGCTTCGAAGTCGCGCGACCCGACAAGCACGGTGAGGCCGTGCGCCGACAGATCCTTCGCAATCTGAAGACCAATTCCTTTGTTGGCTCCGGTGACCAGAGCGACAGGCTTGTCCTGCATAGTGAACTCCTTCGTGGTTTTGTAGACGGATAGGTTGTCCACTTCACATTAGTGGAGATCGGATAGGCTGTCCACTTAGAACCACCAATGACCCCTGACCAACTTCCTTCACCCTCGAGGCGGGCCGACGCCGAGCGTAATCGCGCGATGATTCTCGAGGCCGCGCGCTCCGCGTTCGCCGATCCGCAGACTGAGGTGTCGATGGCGGAGATCTCACGGCGCGCCGGTGTCGGTATGGCGACTCTTTACCGCAACTTCCCTGGCCGACGCGAACTCCTCGAGGCTCTGTACATCGACGAAGTCGATGCTGTGTGCGATGCCGCGAAGACCGTGGAGGCAGAGACGCCCGGAGCTGCGTTTGAAGCGTGGCTTCATCGCTTCTTCTTCTTCATCACGAGCAAACATCCGGTTGGCATCGAATTGCTCAAGCATTCAGGGGGAACCGCCCCCGTCATGGGAGAGAGTCGCGGCCGCGTCACGGTGGCCGGTCGACCGCTTCTCCACGCCGCGCAGCGCACCCATGAGGTTCGAAAGGATCTCACGCTCGAGCAGATCCTCGACTTGGTCGTTGGCATCGCCTCAATTCACGGCGAGTCCGACTACCTCGAACCAATCCTGCAGGCAGCACTCGACGGTCTTCGCTCCCCCAAGGGATAGAGAGCCCGTGTTGGGAGTCGGAGAAACCTGCTCTACCGCGTCATCTCGACGGTCATGTTCGCGAGAAGTGCCGATTGAGAGTTGAAGTTTCTTCGCTGGACAGGCCGACCGTTGAGGGGCTCCGGCGTAAATGACTATCCGGAGAAACTCAGAACATATGAATGTCCAACAATTGTCCAAATTCGAGCATTTCTCGCCTAGCGTGTGCACATGTCCACGGCGACGAAAAAGGGGACCGAGTGGGCCAAGGGTGCCATTGCGCTCGCCGTCGCTGGGTACGGCATCGTGATCAAGTATCTCCGGAATAAGCACAAATCAGACGCAAAGAATGCTGCACCGAGAGCGAGCGCGCACCTTCGTCAATATGCCGCGACCCTTGGGGACGACCCAGAGTTCAAAACCTGGGCATCGAATACACGCGAGGCCGCAGCGAAGGGTCTTGCCCCAGACCAAAGAGTCGAGAAAGAAGAGCTGCTTCAGTTAAAAGCACTTCGGAAGTCTTCATAGGCCGTTGAGTAACCCTTCGGGGTCGTGGCATTTTTCGAAGCCACACCTCTCCACCGCTGTCGACGATTGGTACGACCGTGAGCATCCCTCACAGGAGAAGATGGATGCGTTTTATGACTGGTGTCTCGCAACAGTTGACGTTGGCCCGGTGCACGGCGACACCATTTCGATTCTTGACGATGACACCTTTGTCACCTACGTCCCAATTGCCGACGTCATCGTGACCTACCTTGCGGTCCTCCAAGACCGGAGCGTTTTCATTCGTTCGATCGAAGGGTTGGCGCAGTGACGAGCGCGAGCAGCACAAGAATGGCTGACACAAAAGCGTTCGGAGTGCCCATGAAGTGCCCAAATCAATCAACTACCCATATCGACGCTCAGGAAATTCGTTTTGACCAGCAAGTATTGAGATCGTGGCAACTCCGACTCGTTAGGTTCCCAAGCTGAGAACGCGAGTTCGGGTGCCTTCCGAGAACTCTTGTGCTCTGCGCGTCACTGAGTAGGAGGCGCACGAAGTAGCGAGCGCTGAGCGCACTCCGCGACAACGTTCATGGAACAGTGTTCGATCTGCAGGGACGCCGAGAACAGCGACGCAGGAGCCGGATCACCCAGCGAGGCATCCAATTCACGCAGCGAACCCTCACGATTCACTACACAGTGACAAGTTGTCGTGGTTTGCAAATCCCGGTCCTAAGGTCGATTGGGATGGCATCAAATCGACCCAAGCGCACCGACACCGACGAAAAGGTGGCCGAACTCCTCCGTACGGCGAAGAACTCACTGGGGCTCAGCCTCACGTTCCTGACACGCCTCGACGGTGAAACGCAGCACCTGGAGGTCGTCGAGTCGTCAATCCCGTTCTTTCACGACGGACAGACCCAACCGCAAGCGACCTCGCTCTGCCAGGCAATCCTGGACGGCAAGTTGCCGAGCGTCATCCCCAACGTGGCGAAGCTCCCCGAAGCGAAGCGGCTACCCGCAGCGCGCTTCCCGCGGATTCGCAGTTACATTTCCGTTCCGGTCTCTCTCAGCGACGGCACGCTGTACGGGACGTTCTGTGCGGCGGGGTTCACCGCCGACAACGATCTGACCAAGCGCGACCGGGCGCTCATGGAGGTCCTCGCAAGCGCCGCCGCGACGATCATCGAACCGGGCATTCAAGAGCGTCGGCGAGAAGCTGCCATCTTGTCTCGGCTCCAGCCAATTCGCGACGCGGGCGGACCACGAATTGTTCTGCAACCCATCGTGGCGCTCGCCGATGGCGCTCGGGTCGGTGCGGAAGCGCTCAGCCGGTTTCCGGCCGAATGGGGACAAGCTCCCGATGAAGTGTTTGCGGACGCCGCGTCAATTGGTATTGGTCTCGAATTGGAGATGCTCGCCGTTCGTCACGCTGTTGACGCCTTCGTCGGCGTCTCGGGATATCTGTCCATCAACTTTTCGGCGCAAACACTGCTCGACGATCGATGCCAGGAGCTTCTCAACAGTTTTCCGTTGGAGCGCATCGTCCTCGAACTCTCGGAACACGATCCCGTGCTGGACTATCGCGTTCTGCTGGACGCGCTTGCTCCGCTGCGAAGAAGCGGCCTCCGGCTCGCCATCGACGACGTCGGCGCCGGCTTTGCGTCGTTGCGTCACATCTTGTTGACGTCACCGGACGTCATCAAACTCGACCGGAGCATTGTTGCTGGTATCGCCGCCGACCCCATCTTGCGCCGGCTCGTGCGTTCACTTACCGAGTTCGGTCACGGCGCGGGCGCGGCCGTGGTCGCCGAAGGCGTCGAAACCAGAGACGACGCCCTCGCGCTTCGAGACGTCGGAGTCGACTACGGCCAGGGCTGGCACTTCGCACGACCGGGCTCCGCCGACCAACTCGACGACCACTACCAAATCGACGAAGTACTGGTGTAGCCCCGAAGCACGACGGCGTGACACGAAGAATGCGACGGGGGGCCGCATTCGCACCTCGTCGAACCCGCCGTTGCCCACCTCTAACTGTGGGTGATTGTCTGCGTCCCTACACTCCTTCATATGAGCTTCAGCTTTCGAAACGACAAGGAAGTAACCAGGGAAAACACCGCCGACGAGATGACAGTGCTACTGCGGCCGGGCAACGTCGTGTTCAACACCGACGACCCCGCGAGGCTCAGCGAGTTCTGGGCCGCACTGACTGGGTACGAGCCACGCCCCCTCGTTGGAACGTACGTGGGACTGCGTGACCCGTCCGGTCGAGGTCCGCACTTAACGTTTCAACAATGCGGTGTCAATGAGCTCGCTCCCGGTCGCTGCCACGTCAACTTCTACGCGGACGACCCGGACGACGTCGCCGAACGGGCCCTGCAACTCGGCGGCGACCTCGTGCGACGGGTCAGCGAAGGCGACACCCGCTGGGTAGTACTTACCGATCCCGACGGCAACGAGTTCTGCGTCGTTCTTTCGGGCAGCCCAGACCGGGTCCCCTAGACGCTCATTGGCGATCAATGCTCGCGTTGGAATCGACGCTTCCAGTCTCCTCGTTAACGTCGAACACTGCATATGGCCACCTTTCACTCGCTTCCCCGACACCGTTTTCATCAAGGGGAATCGTAAGCAGAACGGTGAGGAAGTCGATCCCAAGTGCACTTTCGCCCGCAGAGTCATCAACTCGCTTGACGGCTTGCTTTTCACACGCGCTGGCGTTGGCGTGGCCTAAGCAACCGGTGCCGGGTCCACCCTTTAGCCCCAGCGGGTCCTCCGCATTCAACGGACGATCGTTCGTGAACACGTACGGCTGATCCGTCTGCGCCACTTCGTGGTCAATCGAGAGGAACTCGTCCGTTGTTGGGTCGTAGTACCGGTTGATTATGGATTCAACTCTGCGATGCTGCGAACGACACCGTACAAGCGACCTCGACCAGGCATCTTTATGCACGACACCCCGAAAAACCCGACGAGAGCGAAACGAAGCGCTCGTGCCGCATTCACATCGTTGGTGGCAGCGACGTCCGTTGACAATTGCGCCAATCAAGCGGATGTCGTGCGGTAACTGTGGGTTGCGACGCGAGCGCCCATCGTCAAAGTCTGACACGCGGACCGAGCGATCTATGTCACGCCAACGAATCTTTCACGGCATTTACCCAACCGACACCAACGCTCAGCTCAAGGCTTAGTCAACGGGTTCAATGGCCGCGGTGATGACGTCATCATTCGGATCGTCGAGGTCACGTTCGACAATCGCGTTGAAGCGGGTCTCGTTGAGTCGCAGCATCGCCGTGTTGCGACGATTGACGAGCGACACCGTTGGGCCGCCGATACCCCGATCAGCCATGTCCAGCATGGCGGCGGTCTTCAACATCGTGGCAATCCCTTGGCGTCTGTAGTTAATTCGCACCCCGAGCGCCGCGACGTAGGGACGAATGGCCGGATCGTGTGAACCAACGGGCTGGGCTTGGTACACAATGACCCCGACGATCCCGTCGTCAGGGTGCTCCGCGACCGCGATCCACGCTTCATCACTCGGGTCGACTGCGATGTCGTCAGGCGCGTGGCGAATTACTCGTTGGGGGTCCCGGGTGAACTTCTGACCCGGCGTCGTGCAACGAAACGTTCGAATCTGGTCGTAGTCACGCGGCTGGTATGCGCGGACTGTGACGGCCCCGCCGAGGGCGGACCAGTCCAACTACTTGGTGAGTCGAAGACGCGAAGGAACCTTTACGATGGGCGTGCGCGCAGCCATATCGTCGATGAGCGCCCTACGGGCGTCAGAAAAGGGCACTACGAGCGACTTCTTCGTCTTCTTGTCGGGCATACTCTTCATTAGTTTCTCCGTCACCACTATAAAGGCTCTCCGGCATTCCGCATGATCGGGTGATCCGCTCGGGCCGCTCAGAGCGCCAGCGCGGCGCGAGGCTGTTCGGCCGGGAGACAACGAGCGTGCACTTCGTGAAGCTTCGCCATGGAGACTCGGGTGTAGGTCATGGTGGTCTCCAACTTCTGGTGGCCGAGCATCTCGGCGATGTGGCGTACGTGAGCGCCCGCGTCCAGCATCAGGGTCGCCGCGGTGTGGCGAAAGAGATGACAACTTCCCTTCTTCATTGGCGCACCCGCGCTCACGTAGGCCCTCACCATCTTCGAGAGAACGTCGAGCGCGAGTTCGCCACCGCTCACACTGAGGAACAACGCGGGGTGGTGCCGGTCGCCTTCGAGCTGCGGTCGGATCTCGTCGAGGTAGCGGGTGACCCACCCGCACGCTCTCGCGCCAATCGGCACGAAGCGGTCGCGTGCTCCCTTCCCCTGACGGACAAACACGGTGTGACGGGCGTGGTCGATGTCGGCGACGCGCAGCCACGACGCCAGTCGTGGGCTTGATCTCTCGTAATCGAGAACGGGCTCTGCCGGTCCGGCCGCAGCAAACTTCACCGTCTGGGTGTCAATTTGTAATCGCATGGTGCGCCTTAGTGAGGAGCGAAATTTTCGCCCTCTACTAAGTAAGGGCCACACATTTTTGGCAAAACCGAACAAAAACTTTTTGCGACGTCTCCAATTCTCTTTAGACCACGAAGATTTCAGCGATTGAGATGATCACTCAGTCAGCCCAGTGGGCCGACTCGGCGCTACGCGCCAGTCGGCCAGGGCACGGGGACCTAGGGCACCCGGGTGGTTGAATAGGCAAATCAGTCAGACTCTTCTTTACATTGAACAAGACAACGCTGAGCTACTAGCGATCCGGATTACGGAAGTAAAAGTGCCCCTCTTCGGCGATAGTCGTCAAGCCCAATTTTTGCATAGAGGATAGAACCCGCTCTGGACTGAAAGTCCAAAATACGACACCGCGTTCAGAGCCTCGAGTGCGAATACGAATCCCCGAACCAAACGAATTACCGACCATCTGTACAGAAGAGACGTCTGCGAAGCTCGCGGTGAGTATTGGGACCAGCTTGCGGAAAAGTCTGACGCTTGAACTCAGGCGTAACGAATCGGCAAACAGCTCTAATCGCACCAAGGGGACCGTGAAGTTGTACACGCCGTATCTCACTCCGCCAATGAATGAGGCCAGCGGCTTCCGATCGTGATTTTCAATTACCTTCTGCCTCTGCATCGGCATGCCCTTCCGAATCAATCCCTGAGCCTACGAAAATGACGCTACCGGCTCAAGACCGCACGCCAAAACCTGGAACTCCCATCAGTCTCGATTCGCTCACCACTGTTTCACAATTGTCCATGATTCACCGCCCTGAAACTGGAGCGGCAAAGGTCCTCCAATGTTCAGAGAAAACGTTCCTACAACAATGGTCTTGTTGTTCGACGAAGTACCGATAGCACCCTCTCCACCAACTGAGAGCCCTTCTCCCACTGAACCGCTCCCGTAGCTGAAGTTGCGGCCCAACTGTTGCGCTGTCTTAGCGTTGCTTATCAGAAAGCCAATTCCTGCCGACGCGTTTGGGCTTCCACCTCCGCCCCCACCCGTAAGGCTGGTGAAGACCTTCCCGTTTCCTGTAGCGCCGATACAGGCTGAACCTGAAACGGCGATGCCAAATCCGGCGCTCCCGTTGACGCAGACGCCGAGAGTCTTGTGAAGCGTCTTAGCGGCGCCGGCGAGATCGCCGGATTGCAAATCAGACGCGACAGTAACAATCTTGACCACGACCTTACCGATGCTCTGCAAGGCCGACAATATGCTCAGTCCCAGCGGATCCTCCGCATTCAGTGGATCATCGTTCGTGAACACGTACGGCTGATCCGTCGTCGCCACGTCCGGGTCGATCGAGAGGAACTGATCAGTCGTCGGGTCGTAGTAGCGATTGATTACGGAAGTCACCGCACGGGGTCGAGAACACTCGTAGTCGGTGTCGATGACCAGGGAGATCGGAGTACGATCGGCCAAAACTTTCTCGAACGCAAAAATTCTT
>Ga0302151_10000380_pt1 | contig 26967 bp, 23 predicted proteins | sample I_Bog_N1_3_FD_192428 | JGI IMG/M metagenome (GOLD analysis project Ga0302151, IMG submission 192428) | Peat permafrost microbial communities from Stordalen Mire near Abisko, Sweden - I_Bog_N1_3 | ecosystem: Environmental > Terrestrial > Soil > Wetlands > Peat | place: Sweden: Abisko, Stordalen...
AGCCAAGTCCCGGTTCAGCGAGGTCGTCCGCCTCGCCCGCGAATCCGGACCGCAGCACGTGACGGTCCGCGGACGGGACGCCGTGGTCGTGCTGTCCGCCGAGGACTACGCCCGCCTTGCCCCCGCAGCCGCTTCCCCAAGCCTGGCCGCCTTGTTCGGCACCGGGCCATTCACCCGCCTTGACGACTTCGGCTCCGGCTTGGCGCGGGAGCGGCCTCCGGTCCGCGATGCCGTCGCGTTCTGACCAAGGCCGCGCCAAGGGCGGGCGCGGCTGGCTTCTGGACACCAACGTCATTTCGGAACTCCGAAAGGGAACGCGCTGCAACCGTGCCGTTGCCGGCTGGGCGGAGCGAGTACCGCCGATTGCCTGCTTCCTCAGCCGGCTAACGGTGGCCGAGATCGTCTTCGGGATCGAGGGCGTCGATGACCCGGGGTTTCGGGCGGAGCTGGGAGCATGGCTGCGCGATGGCGTCCGCGCCTGGTTTGGCCCGCGCATTCTGGAGGTGGACGAGCCCGTCCTGCTCGCCTGGCGCCGGCTGGTGACCGAGGGCCAGAAGGCACGCTACACGTATTCGCAGCCCGACGCGCTGATCGCGGCCACCGCGCAAGTCCACGGCCTGGCGGTGGCAACGCGGAACATCGAGGACTTCTTTCAGGCGGGGGTGCCGATCCTCAACCCCTGGGAAGCCGGCGCGGGATAGGCGATGACCTTGGCGTGGAGCGCTGCGGCATCGACCATGTCGTCCGCCACGAATATAGCCGGTCGATATCCGGCAGCAGGAAAGTCGCCCTGCCCGGCCACCGGTTCCAGGATGTGGGCCTGTAGGGCAGTCTACAATCGCTCGGTATCCGATTCGGAGTCTTGCCCCCATGGCGCGCCGCCCAAACGAACAACCCTCCCAGCCCGCCCCCAGAAGCGGCGCACCGTTCTTGAGATGAAACGGGGTATCGAAAGATTGCTCGAAAGGATCAGTGCACTGGAGGCTTTCGACGTTTCAAAAATGCAAGTCCCGGAGCCCCCAGAGATATCCGGAATGCAGGTCGATATCAAGGCGACTCGCAAGAATATTCGGCGAAGATACAGCTGAATATCGGCGATTCGCGAACGCAGGCGGCCTACAGTGGACGGCATCCGTTTTTTTGGTGATTACCTGCACTGACAGACTATTAGGAAGAAATCCGCTCAAAAAAATCGCATGCACTTGCAATTCTCGGCCAGGCAGTTCGCTTACTTGAAGAGGAGATCACCGACGAGGCCGAGGGCGACCAAGCGTCTACACAGGCCGAAACACGCGACCTCACCAAAGCCTTTGTGGTGCATGGTCACGATGAAGGTGCGCGCGAAGCGGTGGCCCGCTTTATGGAGCGGCTTGGCACCAAGCCAATCATTTTGCACGAGCAGGCCAACCAAGGCCGAACGGTTATCGAGAAAGTCGAGGCTCACGGAGATGCGGACTTTGCCGTAGTTTTGCTCACGCCAGATGACGAAGGTTGCGCGAAAGGCGCCACACCAAGCCCCCGGGCAAGACAGAATGTCGTTGTAGAATTGGGTTACTTCATCGGACGTCTGGGCCGGAAGAATCAACCCCTGCCCAACCCGCGATCAGTCCGCCGCGTCCGCCCCAGCCTCCGCCCGCTTGCCAGCCGCACCCACCTCAACGCCATGCTCCGCCCGAGCCTGCACCAGCCCATGCTCCAACTGCCGCCGGAACGTGTAGTCCGCCGGCCGCTGCCGATCGAGCGGGATCTCCGCCGCCATCGCCCCCTCCGTCCGCGGCCCGCGCCACGCCACCTTCGCCACCTTCAGCGGATTGCGCACCGCGTCCACCACCGCGGTCGCCTCATAGCCGGAATGCACCATGCAGTCGGCGCACTTCTCATAGTTCCCCGTGCCGTAGCGGTGCCAGTCGGTGGTTTCCACCAGCTCGCGATAGCTCGCCGCGTAGCCTTCGCCGAGCAGGTAGCAGGGCCGCTGCCAGCCGAACACGTTGCGCGTCGGCTTGCCCCAGGGCGTGCAGCGGTAGCTTTGGTTGCCCGCCAGGAAGTCCAGGAATAGCGACGACTGATTGAATTTCCAGCCTTTTCCCACCCCCAGGCGGAAGATCGAGCGGAACAGCTCCTTGCTCTTGCGCCGGTTCAGGAAGTGCGCCTGGTCGGGCGCGCGCTCATACGCATAGCCGGGTGAAATCATCACCCCGTCGATCCCAAGGGCGGTCACGTCGTCCAGGAACGCCGCCACCCGCTCGGGCTCCGCGCCGTCGAACAGGGTGGTGTTGATGCAGACCCGGAACCCGCGCGCCTTGGCCGCCTTGATGGCGGCGACGGCGCGGTCGAACGTGCCGGGCTGGGACACCGCGTGGTCGTGGGTCTCCCGGTCGCCGTCCAGATGCACGTCCCAGGCGAAGTTCTTGTGCGGCTTGAACTGGTCCAGCCGCTTTTCCAGCAGCAGCCCGTTGGTGCACAGATAGATGAACTTGCCCCGGTCCAGCAGCGCCTGCACGATCTCCGGCATTTCCTTGTGCAGCAGCGGCTCCCCGCCGGCGATCGCCACCACGGGCGCGCCGCACTCCTCTGCCGCGGCGATGCAATCGGCGGCGGACAGGCGCTGGTTCAGGATTTCCGCCGGATAGTCGATCTTGCCGCAACCGGCGCAGGCCAGGTTGCAGCGGAACAGCGGCTCCAGCATCAGCACCAACGGGTAGCGAGCGCGCCCCGCCAGATGCTGCTTCACGACATAGGCGCCGACTCGGATGGACTGGTTCAACGGCACGGGCATGGCTAGCGTGTTCCTTCAGACGTCGGCCAACTCGGCGGGGAAGCGGAAGCGCACGTCCTCCGCCACGCCGTCGAGCGTCGAGACCTCGATTTCGCCGAACCGGCGCAGGCCGTCCAGCACTCCCTGCACCAGCGACTCGGGCGCCGAGGCCCCGGCAGTCACCCCCACGGTCTGCACGCCGTCAAACCACTCGGGCAGCAGCGCGTCCGCGTCGTCGATCAGATAGGCGGCCTTGCCCAGCTCCGCGCCGATTTCCCGCAGCCGGTTGGAGTTGGAGCTGTTCCGCGACCCCACCACCAGCAGCACGTCCACTTGCCGGCCGAGGTCCCTCACCGCCTGCTGCCGGTTCTGCGTGGCGTAGCAGATGTTCCGCACATCGGGGCCAACAATGGCCGGAAACCGCGCCCGGAGCGCAGCGATGACGTCCCGCGTATCGTCCACGGACAGCGTGGTCTGGGTGATGTAGGCAAGCTGCGCCGGATCGGAGACCTGCAGCTTCGCCACGTCGGCAACAGTCTGCACCAGCAGCACCTTGCCGGGGATTTGGCCGATCGTGCCCTCCACCTCGGCGTGCCCGGCATGGCCGATCAGCACGATCTCCCGCCCCTGCCGCGCGTACCGCCGCCCCTCGTTGTGAACCTTGGCGACCAGGGGGCAGGTCGCGTCGATCACCGGCAGCCCGCGCTCGGCCGCCAGGGTTTCGACCCGCTGGGGAACGCCATGGGCCGAGAACACGGTCATGGCGCCCGGCGGCACGTCGTCCAGCTCGTCCACGAAGACGGCGCCGCGGGTGCGCAGGTCTTCGACGACGTAGCGGTTGTGCACGATCTCGTGACGGACATAGATTGGCGGCCCGTATTTCTTGAGAGCGCGCTCGACAATTTCGACGGCCCGTTCGACGCCGGCGCAAAAACCCCGGGGCTGAGCCAGGATGACACGCATCATGCCGCAAAAGTCCCACTACTTCAGTCGGATATTGCACGCAGGCCGCGCCTGGGCAATCCGTCCGCCGAAGCTCTCTGGCACAAATCACGGCGTCGCGATAAACCTGTCGTGGGGCGCTCCCACTCCTGTGGCTTTTTTGCAACAAAGGCGCGGTCTGTGACAAATCCGATGCGGAGACGCCTCCGCAGCCCATCGAATCATGCGTAGACCGAACGCTTGGCGTTGTTGGAATTCATGCACGTGATCGCAGACCAGGATCTTCCGCGGGCTCTTACACGCGTAGCCGGCCTCGTCGAGCAGTCGCTGGAATCGCTCCTGCCGCAGTCCGAAGGGCCAGAGAGCCGCCTGATCGAGGCAATGCGCTACGCCGTCCTCGGAGGCGGCAAGCGGATGCGCGCATTCCTGGTAATGGAGAGCGCGGCGTTGTTCTCCGTCAACGAAACCTGCGCGGCGCGCGTCGCTGCGGCGATCGAAATGGTGCACGCCTATTCGCTGGTCCACGACGACTTGCCGGCGATGGATGACGACGACCTGCGCCGCGGCAAGCCGTCCGCCCACCGGGCCTTCAACGAGGCAACCGCGATTCTGGCGGGCGACGCCCTACAGACCCGGGCTTTCGAGGTGCTGGCCGAGCCGGACACTCACTCCGACTCTCAGGCGCGCTGCGAGCTGGTGCAGGCACTGGGTTTGGCGGCCGGTGCGCGCGGCATGGTCGGCGGACAGATGATCGACATGGTGGCCGAGGGGCAGACGCTGGACGGCCGGGAGGTGTCGCGGCTGCAAGCGTTGAAGACTGGCCGGCTGATCCAGTTCAGCGCCGAGGCCGGTGCGATCCTTGGCCGGGCCCCCTCGCATCAACGCCACCTGCTCGCGGCCTTTGGGCGGGAGCTCGGGGCGGCGTTTCAGATTGCGGATGATATTCTGGATGCCGAGGGCACTGACGCGGAGCTCGGCAAGACCGCAGGCAAGGACGCCGCGGTCGGCAAGGCCACGATGGTGACCGTGCTTGGCATCGAGCGGGCGCGCTCGCAGGCGGTGCTGCTGGCCGGCCAGGCCGCCGCGCATCTGGAAAGTTTCGGCCTGCGGGCGGCGCTGCTGCGTGCGCTCGCGGATTATGTCGTGACCCGGCGCAGTTGAGTTGGGAATGAAACAAATGAGCCCTGTGAAGACCCCGCTGCTGGATCGGGTCAGCTATCCGGCTGACCTGCGCAACCTGTCGGTCGAGCAGCTCACGCTGCTTGCCGAGGAGTTGCGAGCGGAGACAATCGATGCGGTTTCGGTGACCGGCGGCCATCTCGGCTCGGCGCTGGGCGTCGTCGAGTTGACCGTCGCGATCCACGCAGTGTTCGACACGCCGCGCGACAGAGTGATTTGGGACGTTGGCCATCAGGCTTATCCACACAAGATTCTGACGGGGCGGCGCGATCGAATCCGTACGCTGCGCCAGGGCGGTGGCCTGTCAGGCTTCACCCGCCGCTCGGAGAGCGAATACGACCCGTTCGGGGCCGCGCATTCGTCCACCTCGATCTCCGCCGGGCTGGGCATGGCGCTGGCACGCGACCTGAAGAATGGTCGCAACCATCCGGCGACTGGAACCGATCAGGAACAGCCCGGCGCCGGGCACGACGACCGCGCTGTCGTCGCCGTGATTGGCGACGGTGCAATGAGCGCCGGCATGGCCTACGAGGCGATGAACAATGCCGGCGAACGCCAGACCCGGCTGGTGGTAATTCTAAACGATAACGATATGAGTATCGCCCCGCCCGTGGGAGCGATGAGCGCCTATTTGTCCCGCCTGATTTCGTCCCGCAGCTTCCTTTCGCTCCGCGAACTCGCCCACAAGATGGTCAAGCGCTTCCCGCGCCCGATCGAACGAACCGCCAAGCGGGCCGAGGAATACGCGCGCGGCATCCTGACCGGCGGCACGTTGTTCGAGGAACTCGGCTTCTACTATGTCGGCCCGATCGACGGGCACAACATCGACCACCTCCTGCCCATCCTGCGCAACGTCCGCGACGCGGACGAAACCGGGCCGATCCTGGTGCACGTCATCACCCAGAAGGGCAAAGGCTACGAGCCGGCGGAGCGGGCGCCCGACAAGTATCATGGCGTCTCCAAATTCAACGTCATCACCGGCGAGCAGGCCAAAGCACCACCGGGGCCGCCCTCCTACACCCGCGTGTTCGCCGACGCGCTCGTCACCGAGGCGGAGCACGACCCGAACATCGTGGCGGTCACCGCGGCCATGCCGGCCGGCACCGGCGTGGACCTCTTTGCCAAGCGCTTCCCGGAACGCTGCTTCGACGTCGGCATCGCCGAGCAGCACGCGGTCACGTTCGCCGCCGGCATGGCGACCGAGGGGCTGAAGCCGTTCTGCGCCATCTACTCGACCTTCCTGCAGCGCGGCTACGACCAGTTGGTGCATGACGTGGTGCTGCAGAAGCTGCCGGTCCGCTTCGCGATGGACCGCGCCGGGCTGGTCGGCGCCGATGGCGCAACGCATGCGGGCATCTTCGACATGGCTTTCCTTGGCTGCCTGCCCGGCATCGTGCTGATGGCGCCGGCTGACGAGGTCGAGCTCGTCCACATGGTGGCCACCGCCGCGGCGATCGACGACCAGCCAAGCGCGCTGCGCTATCCGCGCGGCGAAGGTGTCGGCCTGGCGCTGCCGACCCGCGGCGAGGTGCTGGCGCTCGGGAAGGGCCGGGTCCTGCGCGAGGGCGGCAGCGTGGCGATCCTGTCCGTGGGCACGCGGCTGGCCGACGCGCTGCGAGCGGCGGACGAACTTGCGGCCCGCGGCCTGCCAGCAACGGTGGCGGACGCCCGGTTCACCAAGCCGATCGACACCGCGCTGATCGAGCAGCTCGCTCGGCACCACGAGGTGCTGATCACCATTGAGGAAGGCTCCATCGGCGGCTTCGCGGCGGCGGTCACGCACCACCTGGCCTGGAAAGGGCTGCTGGACGGCGGGCTGAAGCTGCGCCCCATGGTGCTGCCCGACCGGTTGATCGAGCACGACACGCAGCCGCGCCAGCTTGCCGATGCGGGGCTGTCCGCCAAGGACATCGTCGCAACGGCCCTCGCCGCGTTCGGCATCGCCGAAAAGCGGTCGCAGACTGCCAGCGCGGGCTGATGCCTGGAGTCTTTGGGGCGGACGCAGTCTGGGGGACCGGGCGAGAAGATGTCGCAGCGGTCCCGCGCGGGCTGTTGCCGTGCATCTTCGGGGCGGGCGCTGCCGGAAATGCCAAGCGAAAAGAGGTCGCTTCTGGCCAAGCCGGGCCGATTTCGGTCGCAGCGGCTGCCGATCACGGTCGCGTCGCGGCAAGATCTCCGGGCCAAGACTATCGGCGTGGACCGATGCCGGTTGGCGCGCGGGAGACCGTAGGTCGGGGCACGACCACCTCGGCCACAGACCGTCCGTGCGGGCTGGGGCGGCGGGGTGTTCTCAGCCTTGCACTGCTGCTTCCCGCCATCGCCGCCATAGCGCCCCGCTCCGCCCAGGCCGCCCCCGACTTCACCGAGGTCGCTGCGCCGATCGCCGCGCTCAACGAGACCCTTGAAATCCTGATGAAGCAGGGTCGCGCGACGCCCTTCCCGCAGCGATTCCAGACCCTGGCCCCCGTCATCGACCGGGCGTTCGACATCGAGACCGTCCTGCGCAACTCGGTCGGTACGCACTGGACCACGCTGACCGATGCACAGCGCGCCGCTGTCACGACCGCGTTCCGCCGCTTCACCATCGCCTCCTACGTCGCCAATTATGACCACAATTCTGGCGTACGGTTCGAAATCTCTCCCCCGCTCCGCCCGCTCGGCGAGGACCAGGTTCTGCAGACCACAGTTATCCCCGGCTCAGGCACCCCGATCCGCATCGATTACGTGATGCGCGGCAGCCCTTGGAAAGTGGTCGACGTGCTGCTTGATGCCTCCATCAGCCGCGTCGCCGTGCAGCGGTCCGATTTTCGCGCCTTGATCAACCAGAGTGGCATGGAAGGGCTGATCGCCAGCCTGAACCGGCGGGTGGCCGAACTGTCCCACAACACCCTGGATCCGCAGAGCGCCGGATGAGCCTGCTTGCCTGGATCAGCGCCCTGCTGACCCTGATCGGGTTGGCGCAGGCCGCTTTTGGCTGGCGCGAGGTGCGCCGGTTCGCCACGCAGCCCAGACACAAGCCGTCCGAACGCCCCCCGGTGACCATCCTGAAGCCACTGCACGGAGACGAGCCGCTGCTGGAAGATGCGCTCGCCAGCTTCTGCCGCCAGGACTATCCCACCTGGCAGGTCATCTTCGGCGTCCAGAGCGCGGCCGATCCGGCGCTCGCAGCCGTGCGCCGCGTGCAGCAGCGATGTCCCGACTGTGATATCGCCGTGGTGATCGACCCGACCCTGCATGGGGCGAACCACAAAGTCGGCAACCTGATCAATATGCTGTCCGAAGCGAAGTACGACGTTCTGGCGATCACCGATTCGGATTTGCACGTCGCGCCCGACTACCTCGACCGGATCGTGACCCCCCTCGGCCTCCCGGGCACCGGCTTGGTCTGCACGCTGTACGCCGGACTGCCCGCCACGCGCCGCCTCCCAGGCCTGTTCGGCGCCAGCCACATCACGCACTCCTTCCTGCCGGGCGCGCTGCTGGCCAGGGTGCTTGGGCGGCAGGACAGCCTTGGCGCCACCATGCTGCTGCGGCGGGCCACGCTCCAGCGAATTGGCGGCCTGGAAGCGCTGGTCGATCACCTGGCGGACGACAACGCGCTCGGCCGGCTGGTCCGGGAAATCGGCCTGGCAATCCGGCTCGCCGACACCGTGCCGCTGACCACCGTCCCGGAAACGCGCCTCATCGACCTGTTCCGCCACGAGCTGCGTTGGGCACGCACCATCCGTGCCCTGGTGCCGTTGCACTTCGTTGCCTCGGCGCTACAATACCCGTTGGCCTGGGCCGCCCTGACCATCCTGTTGTCGGGCGGCGCAGCCTGGTCGCTGTTGCTGTTCGCCGCCACCTGGACGTTACGCGACGGAATCGCACGACGCATCGACCGCGCCCTGGGCGTACCCACCGATCTCCCCATCTGGCTTCTTCCCATGCGCGACCTTATGTCCGTCGCGGTGATGATCGCCAGCTACGGCGGCCTGCAGGTGGATTGGCGCGGCCATGAACTGACTGCCGACGGACCGGCGCAGCTTCCGCCCCACGCCGCCTATGCCGAACCGAAGGGACTCAGCCCGCAATGATGAAGACGCTGTTCCTGCAACCGCCGTCGTTCGACGGGTTCGACGGCGGCGCCGGGTCCCGCTACCAGGCCAAGCGGGAAATTTGCTCGTTCTGGTACCCCACCTGGCTGGCCCAGCCCGCCGCCCTGGTCCCCGGCAGCAAGCTGATCGACGCGCCCCCCGCGCGCATCAGCCTGGAGTCTGTCCGGCAGCAGGCGCGGGACTACGATTTGTGCGTCATCCACACCTCCACCCCGTCTTTCGCTGCCGACGTCCGTGTCGCGCAGGCGCTGAAGGACGAGCACCCCGGGCTGACCATCGGCTTCGTCGGCGCCAAGGTCGCCGTCCAGCCGGCCGAAAGCCTGCAGCAGGGCGCGCCCATCGACTTCGTCGCGCGCAACGAGTTCGACTTCACCATCAAGGAGATCGCCGAGGGCCGGGCGTTCGCCGACGTGGACGGCATTTCCTATCGCACTGCGGCCGGCGTGATCGCGCACAACAAGGACCGCGCGGTGCTGGAGGACATGGACCAGCTTCCCTTCGTCACCGAAGTGTACAAGCGGGACCTGCGCATCGAGGACTACTTCATCGGCTATCTGCTGCATCCGTACCTGTCGCTGTACACCGGCCGCGGCTGCAAATCGCATTGCACGTTCTGCCTGTGGCCGCAGACCGTGGGCGGGCACCGCTATCGTGTGCGCTCGCCCGGGCACGTGGCCGAGGAGATCCGGCTGGCGAAGTCGTATTTCCCCCAGGTGCGGGAGTTCTTCTTTGACGACGACACTTTCACCGACAACCTGCCGCGCGCGGAGGCGATTGCCCGGGAACTCGGCAAGCTGGGCGTGACCTGGTCCTGCAACGCCAAGGCCAACGTGCCGCGCGAGACTCTGAAGGTGCTGAAGGACAATGGGCTGCGGCTGCTGCTGGTGGGGTATGAGAGCGGCAATCAGCAGATCCTGCACAACATCAAGAAGGGCATGCTGATCGACGTTGCGAAGCGGTTCACCAAGGACTGCCACGAGCTGGGGATCAAGATCCACGGGACGTTTATTCTGGGTCTGCCCGGCGAGACCAAGGAGACGATCGAGCAGACCATTCGGTTTGCTACCGAGATCAATCCGCATACCATTCAGGTTTCGCTGGCGGCGCCTTATCCGGGGACGTTTTTGTATAACCAGGCGATGCAGAACGGGTGGCTGGATGCTGCCAATGCGGAGCTGGTGGACGATCACGGGATTCAGATCGCGCCGCTGCACTATCCGCATCTGTCGCATACGGAAATCTTCGATAACGTTGAGACGTTTTACAAGCGGTTCTATTTCCGGGCGCCGAAGATCGCCGCCATCGTGGGCGAGATGGTCCGCAGCCCACAAATGATGAAGCGGCGGCTGCGTGAGGGGGTGGAGTTCTTCCAGTTCCTGCGTGAGCGGCATACGGCCTGAAGAAGGCCAGGGGGCGCTGCGCGGGCGCTGCCCCCTGGACCCCCGGCAAGGGCGGAGCCCTTGGAACCCCGGTGATTGTTACGACGCCTGCTGCGAAGCGCCAAGCAGCCGGTCAATCGGGTCCCAGACAAACGCCGTCTGCACCAGGTCCTCGCCGCCCACCTGCACGGTAGACTCCGCCACGGTTTTCCCGCCCAGCCGCTGGTAAAACCACCGGCTGGGGTTGTCGCGCAGCACCCACACGAACAGTGACCGGCACCCGCTGTCCGCCAGCGACAGCGCGGCGGCGCGCATCAGCCGGCGCCCTATCCCGCGGTCCCGCCAGTCGTCCAGCACGTACAGCGTCTCTACCTCGCCCTCGGCCAACCGCCGGCCTGCAACCTCTCCGACACGCGCCCGGCCGGCGGTGGCAAACCCCACGATGCGCGGTCCGCACCCCACCGGCACGTCCGGCCCCGACGCGCTGGCGACGAACACCTGCGCCGCCGCCCGGATCGCTCCGTCGTAATGCGCCGCCTGCCGAGTCACCGACATCCGCGACAGAAACGCATCCGGCAGGATCCCCGGATACGCACTCCGCCACGCCGCCACATGCACCGCCCCGATCGCAATCGCGTCCGCCGGGCGCGCGCGGCGGATCGAGATCACGCCCGCCGCTCCAACACCGCTGCGAAGAAACCGTCCGTCCCATGCTGCGCCGGCGTCAATGACAGCATCTCGCCGGCACACGGCGGAGCGCCGCCAAGCGGCCAGGCCACCGGCAGCGGAACCAGCGCGAAGCCGGGCTGGCGGGCGAGGAAGTCGGTCACCTGGGCCTCGTTTTCATCAGGGAGCACCGAGCACGTAGCGTAGACCAAACGACCGCCGATGCGAACCAGCCGCGCGGCGGCGTCCAGGATGGCCGCCTGCTTTGGCAGCAACTCCCGCAGATCGTCCTCCGCCAGCCGCAGCCTTGCGTCGGGATTGCGCCGCCACGTGCCCGTACCAGTGCAGGGGGCGTCCACCAGCACACGGTCGAACGCGCCGGCATGCCGCTTGCCCCATTTGTCGCCCGATTCGAGCAGGTGCCGCTCCGCGTTGTGAACCCCGGCGCGGCGCAGCCTGCGAATCGCGGCCTCCAGCCGCGCATGGGAGACGTCGCACGCGGTGATCTGGCCCCGGTTCGCCATCGACATGGCCAGCGCGAGGGTCTTGCCGGCGGCCCCGGCGCAGTAATCGCACACGCGCATCCCGGGTCGCGCATCCGCCATGGCGGCCACAAGCTGGCTGCCCTCGTCCTGGATCTCGATCAGGCCGGCCTGGAACGCCGCGCCGGCGGTGACCTGCCGGCGTCCCTCGATGCGCAGCCCCCACGGGGACAGCGGTGTGTCCGCCGCCTCCAGCCCCTCGGCGGCCAGCGCCGCGCGCGCCTCGTCCCGTGTGGTCTTCAGCAGGTTGACGCGCAGGTCGAGCGGCGCCGGCGCACCCAGCGCGGCCATCTCAGCCGCCAGCGCGCCGCCGAACCGCGCCTGCAGCGCCGGCAGGATCCAGTCGGGCACTTCTAGTCTCACCGCATCGGGCATGCCGGGGTGATCGAGCGTATGTCCATCCAGCCGCCGCAGCGCCGCCGCCTCCGACCCGCTCAGGATCGGCGGGGCGAAGCGGCCACCGGAGAACGCCTGGCCGACACCATCCAGCGTCCAGCCTTCCAACAGCAGGGACCCGGCGGCCATCAGCCGAGGGCTCGCAGCAACATCCAGCCACCACGACAGCCGGCGCCAGGCGCGCAGCACGCGCCACACGCGCTCACCCACCGCGCGCCGGTCGCCGGAGCCGATGAAGCGGCGGGTGCGGAAGAATTCGGTGGCGACCGCGTCTGCCGGGCGTCGCGGGGCTGCCTCGATGGCCGCCAGCAGGTCGATCGCCGCGGCTAGGCGGGCGGCAGGCGTCATGGGCGGTTATACTTTCGTGGCTGCGTCTCAGGGAGGGAAACGCTGGCTCACGCCGCTTGCTTGGGTTCGGGGTCTGGGTCAAGCCCCCAGAAGGGAGTCGGCTAAGGGAGTCGGCTAAGGGAGTCGGCTAAGGGATCGGCTAAAAGATCGGCGACGCGATCAGCCCAGGATCGCCCGGCTGCGGCGGCCATTCCCTTGCCACGGAAGCGGAGCCGGGGATGGGCAGCCGCGCAAAGCGCCCACCCATCAGCCTCCCAGCGCCTGGTCCAGATCCCGTATCAAATCGTCCGCCGACTCCAGCCCGATCGACAGCCGGATCACGTCCGGCCCCGCGCCGGCGGCCAGGCGTTGCTCGTCCGAAAGCTGTCGGTGCGTGGTGGAGGCCGGGTGCAGGATCAGACTGCGCGTGTCGCCGATATTCGCCAGATGCGAGATCAGCCTTACGCTTTCCACAAGTCTAATGCCCGCTTCGTAGCCGCCCTGCACGCCGAAGGTGAACACCGCGCCGGCGCCGCGCGGCAAGTACTTCTCCGCCAGCGCCCGGTACGGGCTGGACGCCAGCCCCGCATAGGACACCCAGGCCACGCGCTTGTGGCCTTCCAGGAAGGTCGCCACTTTCAGCGCGTTCGCTACATGCCGCTCCATCCGCACGTGCAGCGTCTCGATGCCGGTGATGGTCAGGAACGCATTCATCGGCGCCATCGCCGGGCCGAAGTCGCGCAATGCCACCGCGCGCGCCTTGGTGGTGAACGCAAAGTCGCCGAAATTCTCGTAGAAGCGCAGGCCATGATAGGCTGGCTCCGGCTCGGTCAGCGATGGAAACCGCCCGCCCTGCGCCCAGTCGAACTTGCCGCTCTCCACCACCACGCCGCCGAGCGAGTTGCCATGGCCGCCAAGGAACTTGGTCGTGGAGTGCACGACGATATCGGCGGCCCAGTCGATCGGCCGGCACAGGAACGGCGTGGCCAGCGTGTTGTCAACGATCAGCGGCAGGCCGGCCTGATGCGCAATCTTCGCCACGGCTTCCAGATCGACGATGACCCCGCCCGGATTGGCCAGGCTCTCGACGAAGATCGCCTTGCAGCGCGGCGTCAACGCGCGCCGGAAATTCTCCGGATCGAGCGGATCGACAAAGTGGCAGGTCCAGCCAAGCTTCTTGAACGACAGCCCGAACTGCGTCAGCGAGCCGCCATACAGGTTGCGCGACGCCAGGAACTCGTCACCCTGCTCCATCAGCGTCGCGAACACAAGGAACTGCGCGGCGTGGCCGGAGGCGGCGGCGAGCCCTGCACGCCCGCCCTCCAGACTGGCAACGCGCTCCTCCAGCACCGCGACGGTGGGATTGCTCAGGCGCGAGTAGATGTGGCCGAAATTGTGCAGGTTGAACAGCGAGGCGGCGTGGTCCACGTCGTCGAACACGTAGGACGAGGTCTGAAAGATCGGCGTGATCCGGGCGCCGGTCGTGGGATCGGGCGCGGCGCCGGCATGCACCGCGAGCGTGCCGAACCCGTAGGTCTCGTTGCGTGCGGGCGGCGGATGGGACTTTGTGCGCCGCTCGGTCGGCGGTTCGGGCGCACGGTTGCGGATGATGCCGGAAGCGACGCCGCTCCAGGACAGTTCGCCGCCGAGCCGACCGAATTCGATCTTTGGGCAGCGGTTCATGATGACTTCGATCCCCGCTTCCTCGGCGCGCTCGGCGGCTTCGTCGTTGCGGATGCCGAGCTGCATCCACACCACCTTGGCACCGATCGCGATCGCGTCTTCCACGATCGGCCCCACCTGGTCGGAGGCGCGAAAGAGATCGACCATGTCGATGCTGTCGGGAATGTCGCGCAGCGAGGCATAAGCACGCTCGCCCAGCAGTTCGTTGCCGGCGATGCCCGGGTTCACCGGGATCACGCGATAGCCTTTGCCCTGCAGATACTTCATCACGAAGTAGCTGGGCCGGTTCCAGTTGGACGAGGCGCCGACCAGCGCAATGGTGCGCACGGTGGCCAGGATGCGGCGGATCTTGGCGTCGGGATACGGAATCGGCTCGACGGCGGTCATGCTGCGCTGCTCCAGGCACCCGGCTGGGGCGGGCACATCGGATCAGCTAATCGCCCGACCGCAGGCTGGCAATGGCCGCCTATGTCGCGCCGCAACAGGGCGCGCAGCAGGGCGGCGCGGCGTTTCCGCTTTGCCGCGCCTGTGTCCGCGCCCCGGCCGTCGGATGCGGGTTGGCCCGGCGCCCGTCAACGCGACGCCAGGCGGTGGCTGCGATGTCCCGCATTTGAGCGGGGAAACCTTCGGACGGGACATCACGCCATCGGAATTTGACTATCCTGGTGCCCTCGTCCGACGCTCCGCCGATGTCGAACGATGACGAGCACTGGATGCGCCGCGCGCTTGACCTTGCGCGGCGGGGCGAAACACGGCCCGGCGCGAACCCGATCGGCTGTGTCATCGTGCGCGGTGGCGCCGTGATCGCCGAGGGCTACAACGAGGTGGATTTGCGCCACGATCCGACAGCCCATGCCGAGATTGTCGCGATCCGCCGTGCCGGCGAGCGCCTGCAATGCCACGAGTTGCGCGACACAACGCTGTATTCCACGCTGCAGCCTTGCGGGATGTGCACCATGGCCTCGATCTGGGCCAAGATCGGCCGGGTAGTGTTCGGCGCCGGACGCGGCGACGTGCACAGGATGTATTTCGAGGACCGCCATATCGACACGCTCGATTTCATCCGGGATGCGTATAGCCCCGACATCTCGATCAAGGGCGGCGTGCTGGCGGCCGTCTGCGCGCAACTTTATGTCCCGCCCGACGCCGATGTCTCGCCGCCCCACAAGGTCGCTCGCTGATCGAGGCTGTCTTCGTGTGAAGCCCCGTCGGCCTCCCCGCGTCAGCGCGAGGCGTCGCAGGTGTACTCCAGGCACGCGATCTGCACGCCAGGGTTCTTGAGCAATCCAGAGTTCGGATCGAGATTGCCGCACCAGTGATTGCAGCATCAGCCCCAGACTACCAACAAGCTATCCAGCAAGCCTGTTGGCAAGGGTCACACATATGATTTCAGGACAACTCCCTGTCCTATGCGCCGAAAATCCCTCAGTGTGAAAGCGGAACCCTCGTCGACCACGGTGCGCGCCGACTCCCAATCAAGGAACTGTATATCGATTTCCACGGTGTTTCCCGGTGCGACGGGGCCAGTTTCTCCCACCATCAGAGAGACATCGAGGTTTTTCCCACTGATCTCCATGATGCACCCGAACCGATCGGTAGGAGTATCGGTTTTCCGCCCCCCCGCGTCCGCGGGGAGAAAGTGCACGTGGGCACGAATCTGAGGTCCATTCATGGCTACCTACGGAGTGGGATGAAGTTGAACGGGGCTGCTGGACCGTTGATATTCCCCGATCGACTGAACCAGCATCTCTGGTGTTATCGCTGTTATTACAGAAGCTTAGCCATGCGCCGCCGGCCTCGCCGGCAGAACTCCCCTGACACGCATCCTGGCCCTGCGCGCGCGTCGCGAGCAAGCGGGATCGGCGGCTAAAGGGAGGCTGGCGGGACGCCGGGGTCAGGGAGAACTGCGGTCCTGGCCGGGGCCGAACACCCGCAGCACCCGCACGTCGCCGGCGGTGGCGTTACGGCCGGTGTCGGGATGGACCTCGTAAAGCGCCCGGTATCCGCCGTTGCAGGGCAGTTCGCGTACGCCGGGATGGTCGCCGATCGGGTAGAGGCAAGGGTGCTCGCGGAGCCGCTCGATCGCGGCCCAGACCGCTGTCAGCCGCCGCCGTGCTGCCGGTCCTGCGCCAGACTGGGTCAGCCAGCGCCCGATCTCGTCGAGGTCGGCCAGCGCCTTGTCAGTGTAGTCCAGCTCTCGCGGCAAGCAGCGGCCGGATCAGCGGCCGGAGTAAGGGACCGGCAGCTCGTGGTCGGTGCCGAGGCTGTCGATCCATGCCTTCACCTTGGCCGAGTTAACAAGTCGGCCGGCGGCGACGTCGGCACGGGCCTCGGCGATCCTCGCCGCCTCCCAGGCGATCCGGCGCTGCCGGTCGGCCTCGGTCTCGGGGGTGTGGCCGGTTTCAAGGTTCAGCGTGCCCATGGGCAACAAGGTAGTCGCGCCGGCGGCCGATGGCCAGGGGCCGCAAATGCGATCGGAGACGGCAGTGCTCCGGCACGAGCATTGATACGACGCGTAAAGGCTTCAACCCAAATCCGCAGGCCCCGCAAACCAGCAAACATCTCCGAGGCCAACTGACTTACCATGCAAAAGGCCCCATTCCTTGCGTATTCGGTCTATTGTCTCGTCAGTCGTTAAGGGCTTCCAAAAAATTGGCGGCGGCTTACCGCCTACGAAGGTAAATGCCCGCAGGCCACGGTCAATCATACACCGCGACACTGCGAGAGTGACATCGGCGCATTCGCTACCAGTGGCTTGTGGGTTCCACTTCGCCACAGCGGCGACAATCTCCCAAAATCCAATGTAGTCGATCTTTGCTGCTCCCGTGAACTCGCCGCACAGTCGCTGAACGATTACATCGACTGCACGGGTTTTCATGGGAAATGGAACTTTCCTTGGAAGGTACCGGGGATATTCAAGTCGACTGCTGGGACACCTGAGACGCACAAACCGCAAGTGACGGTCAACGCGGTAGGAAGCGGTGGATGATAAAGGCCATCTTGTCGGGGCTCGTTAGCTTTTCAGTCGTGACGATATATGTTCCTGGCTGAACTAAGGAGACCGCAGCTTCGGTTTTCCCCTGTCTCCAAGACGCCGAAGAATCGAACATATACAGCTCTTGCCCAGTGATATCGAATTGAACTGGGGGACCGGCTCCGACGAGTCCAGTGTCCGGTCCTCTCAACAGGACCTCCGACGCCTCGTCCGACGGCGCTGCGATCCACCGGGCGATGCGCAATTTGTCAGCAGCGACAGCCACGAATGTCGATTGCATGGGCGCGTCGCCGAGAATCAACGCTGTCGCTCCGCCGACCGCGATTGCCTCAAGGTACGCTGTCGTCTTGCATGCGCGCTCGTAGTCGGGTTGCGCCCCATCGCCTTCTGACGAACCAGAGATACCCTTCCACGCCGCAAGGCCGGCACTCTCACCGCATATGAGTGGCCCGCCGGTACTGTTCACCCAAGTCAACATAGCCTGCCCCTCGTCATTGGCCACCGGTTGCGGCACGGATCTGGCCGCCCTGGATCCTTATCCCCCGCGCTCGTCCCCTTCGCCAACCGCCACCCGGCCGCCAGCGGTCACGGAGCGGCCGGGGACCACACCAGGACCCATCGCTGTCGTTCACCGCCGATAGCGGCTATGAAGACGGACGCCCGCACAGGAGACCGGCACGCAATGACGAGCGACGCCCGCATTCCCGCCACCCTGATCCCAGGTGACGGTATCGGCCCGGAGATCATGGATGCGACCATCGAGGTGCTCGCCGCCCTCGGCGCGCCGTTCGATTGGGACCTCCAGCAAGGCGGCCTGGCCGGCGTCGAGGCATGCGGCGACCCGCTGCCCGCCACCACCCTGGAAAGCATCCGCCGCACCAGGCTGGCGCTGAAGGGGCCGCTGACCACCCCGGTCGGCGGCGGCTTCCGCTCGGTCAATGTCCGGCTGCGCGAGACGTTCGAGCTCTACGCCAATCTCCGCCCTGCCCTCACCATGATGCCTGGCGGGCGCTACGAGAACATCGACCTCGTGCTGGTCCGCGAGAACATCGAAGGCCTGTACGTCGCGTTCGAGCACTACATCCCGGTGGGTGACGACGCCCACGCCGTGGCGATTTCCTCGGGCATCAACACCCGCGCCGGCGCGCGGCGCATCGCCGAGTTCGCGTTCAACTACGCGGTGAAGCATGGCCGCAAGAAGGTCACCATCATCCACAAGGCCAATGTGCTGAAAGCGCTGACCGGGCTGTTCCTGGAAGCCGCGCGCGAGGTCGGGGAGCGCTACGCCGGCCGCGTGGCGATGGACGACCGGATCATCGACGCCTGCGCCATGCAGCTCGTGCTGAACCCATGGCAGTTCGACGTGATCCTCGCCACCAACCTGTTCGGCGACATCCTGTCGGACGAGATCGCCGGCTTGATCGGCGGGCTCGGCATGGCGCCGGGCGCCAATATCGGCAGCAAGGCGGCGATCTTCGAGGCGGTGCACGGCAGCGCGCCCGACATCGCCGGCAAGGGCGTCGCCAACCCGCTCGCGCTGCTGCTGGCTTCGGCGCTGATGCTCGACCATGTCGGTCATGAGGACCGCGCCACCCGCCTGCGAGCGGCGGTCAGCGCCGTGCTCAACGAGGACAAGGTGCTGACGCGCGACCTGGGGGGCACCGCCTCCACCCACGACTTCAGCGGGGCGGTGATCGCCCGGCTGCAGGACCGCTGAGCGGCCGATGCTGACGCGGATTCTGCTGACCAACGACGACGGCATCGACGCGCCGGGCCTCGCCGTGGCGGAGGCGATTGCCGCGGAGCTGGCCTCCGAGGTCTGGGTGGTCGCCCCGCTGCACGACCAGAGCGGGATCTCCCACGCCGTCAGCCTGCACCACCCGCTGCGCGTGAGCCGCCTCGGGAAGCGGCGCTTCGGCGTCAGCGGCACGCCGGGCGACTGCGCCGTGATGGGAATCTGCGAGCTGATGGAGGGGCGGCCCGACCTGGTGCTGTCGGGCGTGAACCGGGGCGCGAACCTGGGGATGGAGACAGTGTTCTCCGGCACCGTCGGCGGGGCGATGACGGCGATGCTGCTGGGCGTGCCGGCGATCGCGCTGAGCCAGGCCTGGACCCACGGGCAGCCGGCGCGCTGGGACACCGCCCGCACCCTGGCGCCCGGCGTGATCCGGGAGCTGCTGGCGATCGGCTGGGGCGCGGACACCTGCCTGAATGTCAATTTCCCCGACCTGCCGGCCGAGCAGGTCGGACCGCTGACGCTGGCGCGGCAGGGGCGCGGCGTGCTGCAGGCCATGGCGGTCGAGAGCGGCGTCGATCCCCGCAGCCTGCCGTATCATTGGATCGTGTTCCGGCGCGGCCCGCAGGAGCAGGGACCGGACAGCGACTCCGACGCGGTCCGTGCCGGCCGCATCGCCGTGACGCCGATCCGCTACGACCGCACCGACGAAGCGGCCTACGCGGCACTGGCCGAGCGGTTGCCGCGCCTGGGGGCATGACGTCGGCAGGAAGGCGGTGGCGGGGCCGAGCGAGCGGTATGCGGCCATTGGGTGGCCTCTGGGTTGCGATGGCGGTCGCGCTTGCCGGCTGCACCAGCTCCGTCCCGGTGTCGTGCCCGGTCGCGTGCCCGGCCGCGTGCCCCCTGGCGTCGCAGCGGCCGATGACGGCGGCCACATTGTTCTTCGGCCGCGACATCCCGGGACGGGCGACGCTCACCGACGCGGAATGGGCGGACTTCGCCGCGGCGGAGGTCACGCCGCGCTTCCCTGGCGGCTTCACAGCCTCCGATGGCGAGGGTCAATGGCGCAACCCCGGCAGCGGTCGCATCACGCATGAACCCGTCAAGATTCTTGTCATCGCGGCCGAGCCGGCACCCGACATGAACCTGCGCCTGGCGGCGGTTATCGACTCGTACAAGGCGCGTTACCATCAGCAATCTGTCGGGGTGTTGACCACCCCGTCCTGTGGCGCGTTCTGATGCGCCACGAGACCCGCACGGCGGAATAGGGCCGAGCCGTTGATCGCGGTTGGGGTCACAAAGCCGCTCCGGCCGGGGGGAAGAGCAGCCAGCGCCGTCGAGGGCATCACCCGACCGACGGTTTGACCTCGGCGAGAGTTGCGGTGTCGAGCGGATGCGCCTTGGCTCGGCGGTATCTGGTCCATCGGCCCGGACGGGCTCCCTGGCGAGGCCAACGATCGGTCTCTTTTATTATTCGACCGGAAGCTCGGCGGCTTTGATCCGCGATCAATTTTCGAGTATGCTGCATTGCGATAGATGGTGCCGTCCGAGATATGATCGCCACGCAGGCGCAGGAGAACATCGATGACCCTCAAGGATATCAAACAGCTTTCCACCGAGGAGCTTCTCAAATACCGCGAAGATTTGTGGGCGTTGGGCAACAGCAAGTTTGCCGGCTTGGCGGATCGGGAGCTTCGATACCGGGCATCGTCCGGCGACGAGACTGCAAGTCTGGCTTGCGGCAGCTCCGCCAAATTCGCCAGGTAAGCCGGCCGGCCTGCGTTCCCCCTGGGAGTCGTGCGGCCTGACCTTGCAAGCGGCCGCCGGACGCACAGCCCGCCCAAACCGGCCACGGCTATCCCAGGTCATGGGGGCGCCACGTCGGCGACCGCGCCCGGGCCGGCAGACCACCCGATGCACAGCATGCCCAAATACCACCTTGACGGCTATCCCAGGTCATGGGCGGCGCCACGTCGATGATCGCCGCTGGGAGATCGTCGACTTGTCCGCCATCACCGCAGTCCGCCCCAGCCCCGCCAACGCCAATGTCGGCATGGCTGCGCTATGCCACTCTGAGAGGAGCGCGCAGCGTCCGGCCGCGGTGCAGCTCGCGGGGCTCGCCGCGCACCAGCAGCGTCAACGCCTCCCCACGCTCCAGGATCGCGTAGAGCGCGCCACCATCCTCCTCGATCCGGACCTTGATCTGGCGGCCCCGCCACTGCACGCGGAAGCCGAGGCTCCGCCAGCCGGCCGGCAGATGCGGATCGAACGACAACCCACGATCGAGCAACGACATGCCCGCGAAACCGAACATCGCCACCTGCCACAGACCGCCCTGGGCCGCGATGTGAATGCCGCCGGTGCCACTGTCGCGGGAGGCCCCATTGTCGATCTCCGCGGTGCTCCGGAAATGCCGAAGCGCCATATCGACATTGCCCAGCCGAGCGGCAACCAGCCCATGCATGACAAGGCTGAGCGAGCTGTCATGGCTACAGCGGGGTTCGTAGTAGTGGAAATTCGCCTCCAGGGTCTTTCGATCGAGGTCCGCAGATAGCAGCACCAGTAACGCCACGACGTCCGCCTGCTTGATCACCTGTGAACGCTGCGTACGTTCCCGGCCAAGCACCACGTCCATTGCCGCCGTCCGCCCGGCATAGTCCGCCAGGTTGACCTGTTCGAGGCCATAATAGCCAGCGAACTGCTCGAACAACCCGGTATCGGCATCGAAGCCGGTCACCAGACTTCCGGCCGCTTCCCGCCACTGCGCCAGTTCCGCATCGTCGAGCGCAAGCTGGCCGGCAAGCGCGGCCCAGCGCTCGGGACGGTGCTCGCGCAGCCATGCCGCAACGTCGAGCCCGCGGCGGATGTTCCAGCCAGCCATGCCGTTGGTGTAGGCATCGTCATCGACGTGCTCGTGGAATTCGTCCGGCCCGATGATGCCGCGGATATGGCGCCGGCCATCCGCGTCGGGCTGCGCCCGGCTCGTCCAGAACCGCGCGGTTTCCAGAATGATCTCGGCGCCGGCCTCTGCCATGAAGGCGTCGTCCGCCGTGGCCTGCCAATACTGCCAGACCGCGTAGGCCACGTCCGCGCTGATATGCTGCTCCTGGGTCCCGCAGAGCACCTCGACGATCTTGCCGTCCGGGCCGTGGACGCGCTCCGGGGCTGCCTCCGCGCCGGTGTCGGCGGATTCCCAGGCGTACAGCGCACCGCGCCAGCCCATCCTCGCCGCCTTGGCGCGCGCCCCGCCCAGCGTGCGATGGCGATACATCAGCAGCGCACGGGCGGCTTCCGGCCAGGTGATGACGTAGAACGGCACCAGGTAGATTTCCGTATCCCAGAAGGCGTGGCCAAAATAGGCATCGCCGGTCAGCGCCCGGGCGCCGATCGAGACCCGCTCGTCCGCCGGGTTGGCGGCACTGTTGAGCTGATAAGCCGCGAAGCGCAGCGCCTGCTGCGCCGCCTCATCGCCTTCGACCTCGATGTCGCTGCATTGCCAGCGTTCCGACCATGCCGCCTCATGCGCGCCAAGCACGCCGCGCCAGCCGATCCGTTGTGCCCCGGCAAGCGAGTCCCGGGCGGCGCGGCCGGTGTCCTCGCGCTGGTCGTTGCCACGCGCCACGCCCACGAGCCGGTCGAACCTGACGACCTGGCCGGATACGGACGGCCAGCGCCATGCCCATTTGAGCTGGCCCAATTCGTCAGGCGGGAGCACCTGTCCGTCAAGCCGCAACGCCGCCGCGCCCGCCATGCCAAGGGCCTTGCCGGATTGCTCGGTGCGCCAAACGCCGAAATCCTGCTCCAGATTCACCTGGTCGAGCCCGAAGCCGGCCGCTTCGAACGACGCCTCCAACGTTACCTGGACCTGCGCCTGCTCGACCTCAAACTGGATAAGCTGCAACCCGATTGCGCGGTCGGCCAGCGAGACCAGCCGAAGGGTCCGCAAACGCACCACCACGCCGGCGGCAGAGCGTTGTGCCCAGTCGGTAACCAGCAGCCCCCGCTTCATGTCAAGCGTACGGGAATGCGACAGCATATCGCCCGAGTCCAGCAGCAGCGGCTCGCCGTCCAATAGGATGCGGACCCGCAGCCAGTCGGCCACCGGGACCAGCGAGGGCACCGCGGGCTCGGCGTTCGGCGTGTCGAACAGCCCGGCGACGTAGGTGCGCGGCCAGGATTCCCAATACTCCATGTTCGGCCCGGCCAACCAAGTGGGGCCACGGCTCACCGAGCGGGCGCCGCGCACGCCGAGGAAGCCGTTACTGATGGAGAAGCGTGACTCGACCTTGGCCTCGCGCACCAGGTCGAAGCCCTGCTCCCGCAGGACCCAGCCGGGATCGGCGGTAAGCTCCAGTCCATTGACCGGAGCCTGAGCGGCAGGCGCCATTCGCGGATACGCCGGGGCAGATGACAGCAAAAGACTGGCTATAGTACCTAAAGTAACTTCTCGCCTGCCGATATCGAATTGTTTGCGGTCTCGCGACGCATTTTTCATGATACCTGTTCCGCACTTAACAAAATTTTGTTGTCTTTCTCAAATTACTCCGGTTGCGTTCGGTTTTCCATTACTTTCTGGCTCCTTCCGCGGTTGTCCGTGCTCAATCCCGGCCGCTGCGCTCGGGCGTGGGCGGAGGCTCGGCCGGGCGCGAACCGCCGCGCGATCGGTCCGAAGCGGAACGCGCGGCAGTGATCAGCGGGCGCCGAGCAGCGCTTGCCCGGCGCAGGCGATCGTCGGAATCCTCACGCGGTAGGGGAGAAGGCAAGAACGCAAAGCCGTGCTGCCTGGCATCAGCCGGCAACGCGACGGCAGGCCTTGCTTGCGGTGGCTTCGCCAGATCAGCCAAGTGATCCGCTGTGGCGTTCGTTCGGCCAAGGCGGGGGCGTTGGACCCGTTATGCGATCCCGAGCGAAACCCGCAGCGCTTGGCCAGGGTGCAACTCGTGCGGCTCGCCGCGCACCAGCAACGTGAACGCATCGCCACGCTCCAGCGTCGCGTCGATCACACCCCCCTCCTCCTCGATCCGGACCTTTAGCTGGCGGCCCCGCCACTGCACGCGGAAGCCGAGGCTCCGCCAGCCGGCCGGCAGATGCGGATCGAACCCCAGCCCCCGATCGAGCAGCGACAGCCCCGCGAAGCCGAACACCGCCAACTGCCACAGACCGCCTTGGGCCGCGATGTGAATGCCGCCGGCGCTGGCCCCGTTGTTGTCCGCAAGGTCGATCGCCGCGGTGCGCCGAAAGTGCTGCAGCGCCATCTCGACATCGCCAAGCCGGGCGGCAACCAGCCCATGCATGGCCCGGCTCAGCGAGCTGTCATGGCTGCAGCGCGGCTCGTAGAAGCGGAAATTCGCCTCACGGGCCCACCGGTCGAAGTCCTCCGGCAGCAGCGCCAGCAGCGCTACGACGTCTGCTTGCTTGATCACCTGGGAGCGCCGCGTTCGCTCGCGCCCGAGCACCACGTCCATCGCCACCGTCCGCCCGGCATAGTCCGCCAGGTTGATCGGTTCGAGGGCATAATAGCCAGCGAACTGTTCGAACAACCCGCTATGGGCATCGAAGCCGGTCACCAGACTTTCGTGAGCCCCCCGCCACTGCGTCAGTTCCGCGTCGTCGAGCGCAAGCTGGCCGGCAAGTGCGGTCCAGCGCTCGGGACGGTGCTCGCGCAGCCAGGCCACGACGTCGAGCCCGCGGCGGATGTTCCAGCCTGCCATGACGTTGGTGTAGGCATTGTCATCGACGTGCTCGTGGAACTCGTCCGGCCCGATGATGCCGCGGATATGGCGCCGGCCATCCGCGTCGGGCTGCGCCCGGCTCGCCCAGAACCGCGCGGTTTCCAGAATGATCTCGGCGCCGGCTTCAACCATGAAGGCGTCGTCCGCCGTGGCCTGCCAGTACTGCCAGACCGCATAGGCCACGTCCGCGCTGATATGCTGCTCCTGGGTCCCGCAGAGCACCTCGACGATCTTGCCGTCCGGACCATGGACGCGCTCCGGGGTGGTCTCCTCCCCGGTGTCGGCGGATTCCCAGGCATACAGCGCACCGCGCCAGCCCATTTTCGCCGCCTTGGCGCGCGCCCCGCCCAGCGTGCGATGGCGATACATCAGCAGCGCACGGGCGGCTTCCGGCCAGGTCACGACGTAGAATGGCAGCAGGTAGATTTCCGTGTCCCAGAACACGTGACCGAGATAGGACTCGCCGGTCAGCGCCCGGGCGCCGATCGAGACACGCTCGTCCGCCGGGTTGGCGGCGCTGTTGAGGTGATAGGCGGCGAAGCGCAGCGCCTGCTGCGCCGCCTCATCGCCTTCGACCTCGATGTCGCTGCATTGCCAGCGTTCCGACCATGCCGCCTCATGCGCGCCAAGCACGCCGCGCCAGCCGATCCGTTGTGCCCCGGCAAGCGCGTCCCGGGCGACACGGCCGGTGTCGTCGCGGTGGTGGTCGCCCCGCGCCACCGCCACCAGCCGATTGAAACTGGCGACCTGTCCGGTGACCGACGGCCAGCGCCATGCCCATTTGAGATGGCCCAGATCGACCGGCGGAAGCGGCTGGCCGTCTAGCTGCAACGCCGGCGCGCCCGCCATCGCCAGCCCCTTGTCGGACTGCTCGGTGCGCCAGACGCCGAGATCCTGTTCCAGCTTCACCAGGTTAAGCCCGAAGCCGGCCGCCTCGAACGAAGCCTCGAGCGTCACCTCAACCTGCCCCTCCTCGACTTCGAGCTGAATGAGTTGCAGCCCGAGTGCCCGCTCGGCCTGGGAGACCAGGCGCAGCGTGCGCAACCGCACAAGGACGCCGGCGGGTGACCTGTGGTGCCAGCCGCTGATCAGCAGCCCCCGCTTCATGTCGAGCGACCGGAAATGCGACAGCATGTCGCCCGAGCGCAGCAGCAGCGGCACATCGTCCAACAGGATGCGGACCCGCAGCCAGTCGGCCACCGGGACCAGCGCAGGCACCACAGGCTCGGCATTCGGCGTGTCGAACAGCCCGGCGACGTAGGTGCGCGGCCAGGACGTCCAGTTGAACATGTTCAGCCAGGAGACCCAGGTGGGACCGCGGCTGATCGCGCGTGCGCCCCGCACGCCGAGGAACCCGTTGCTCACGGTAAAGCGCGATTCCACGCTGGTCTCGCGCATCAGGTCGTAGCCCTGCTCCCGCAGAATCCAGCCGGGATCGGTGGTCGGCTCCAGCGCATGCTGCATATCCCAGCTCCCTAAAGCGGCCGGCGGCGAAGCTGGCCGTTCGCCAGCGCATCAACCGCAACTTCGTCCAGGCTGGTCACCACAAGATCGGCTTTCGCCGCGTGAAGCAACGCCTCGTCGTGCAGCCGTGCCACGCCGAGCGCCGCCATGCCGCCGGCCCGGGCCGCCTGGATGCCGGCCGGCGCGTCCTCGACCACGACACAGCGGTCCGGCGGCACGTCCAGTTCCTGCGCGGCGAGCAGGAAGATCTCCGGATCTGGCTTACCCCGGCGCAGCTCGCGGCCGCAGGTGTTGGCATCGAACATATCGAGCAGGCTATCGCCGGTGTCGATCGGAATAAGCTGCATCATCTGGTTGGCGTTCCGGGACGAGGATGCGACGGCCAGCCGAAAGCCCAGCCCCCGCGCCGCCTTGATCAAGCGGAGTGCGTCGGGGAATGCGGTGAAGGCGCCGGCCGCAATCAGTTCCTCGATCCGCTTCTGCTTGCGGTCGGCATAGGCGATCACCTGCTGGCCGGCGTCCGGGATGCCTAGTATATCGAGTACCGCGCGCGCGCCGGCAAGGCGCGGCTTGCCGGCGACATGGGCCTGGTAGAGTTCCGTGGTCAGGCGGTTCGGGTCGGTGATTCCTTGCAGCGCCTCCCGCCAGGCCTGCTCATGGGGCGAAGCGACGACCACACCATCGACATCGAAGATGATGGCGTCGAGCTTGCGGCGGTCGTTTGGCGCGGCTTCGTCGGGCATGCGGTTTCCATCCAGCGGTTCCGGGTGCCCCGACGCAGGCGCGTGGCAGGGTCATTGGCTCTGGTGCACAGTCCTATCGTTAACGTCGAACGGCCGGAAGCGAGGCTGGTTTGTCGCTTGCTGGGGCGGCGGAACACTATAATGCGCGCTCCGCTCAGTCGGTGTCGTGAAAATTCGCGGAGCCTGGCAAGGGGGCACCTCGCGACGATATCACCACTGATGCGTTCACGGCCGGCGCGGGGCTGCTTACGTCGGGTTGGGTTCGACCCTTTGGCGAACATGGCAGAAGGACCGGGACATGAGCAGCACGACAACCCAGGTGGCTTTTCCGA
>Ga0302151_10000409_pt1 | contig 25858 bp, 19 predicted proteins | sample I_Bog_N1_3_FD_192428 | JGI IMG/M metagenome (GOLD analysis project Ga0302151, IMG submission 192428) | Peat permafrost microbial communities from Stordalen Mire near Abisko, Sweden - I_Bog_N1_3 | ecosystem: Environmental > Terrestrial > Soil > Wetlands > Peat | place: Sweden: Abisko, Stordalen...
TACGGGGGATCCGGCTTCGGTGGCGGCACCCTCTACTACGTCGGTCCGAAGGCCGACATCGCCGCCCAGACCTGACACGCGCGGTCGGAGGGGGCCGACCGACGGTGCCCCCGGTGCGGGGGCCCGGCGAGGATCGTCACCACCGACGGCCGGGAAGGACCACGGTTGGGCCGTCACTCGAGGGTGTTGCGATCGAACGGGCAGCCGATTCGGACCGGGTCGACCGGGTCGACCGGGGCGCCGACGGGACGGCACAGGCCAGAAGTCCGGGGATCCTCCGACGGGTACGCCGCGGCGGCGGGGTCCACCCGCTCCGACGTCGAGGCCGCGTCCGGGACCGGGACCGCGGCGACCTACCTGGTGGTCGTCGGGGCCCGACCGCGACCGGGGTCGGTCAGGGCCGCGGTCGGCGGCGCTGGGAGGCGTCGGCCAGTACCGACGGGTGCCACCCGGCGTCCTCCGGGTTCACGTTGGTGCCCGGGGCCACCAGCTCGTCGATGCGGTCGAGGACGGCGGGGTCGAGCCGGTGGTCGGCCGCCGGCAGCTGCGACTCGAGCTGCTCGAGGGTACGCGGTCCGATGATGGCCGACGTGACGGCCGGATGCTCGAGTACGAAGCCCAGGGCCAGCTCGATCAGGCTGATCCCGGCATCCTCGGCTACCGCGGCCAGCTCAGTGACCACCTCGAGCTTGCGCTGGTTGGCCGGGAGCGTGAGGTCGTAACGGCCCGGGAGGCGCTCGGATCGGCGGCTGACGTTGGCCTTGCCCGCCCCGAAGGACCCTGACAACCAGCCGCCGGCCAGCGGGCTCCAACTGAGGACCCCCATGCCGTAGGTCTGGGCGACGGGCAGGACGTCACGCTCGATCCCCCGCACCAGGATGGAATAGGGCGGCTGCTCCGTGCGGAACCGCTCGCGGCCCCGGCGCTCGGCCACCCACTGGGCCTCGACGATCTGCTCGGACGGGAACGTCGACGACCCGAAGGCCCGGATCTTCCCGGCGTGGACCAGGTCGCTCAGTACCCCCAGCGTCTCGTCGACGTCGACGGTCTCGTCGGGACGGTGCACCTGGTAGAGGTCGAGGTAGTCGGTGCCCAGGCGCTTCAGGCTGTGCTCCACCTCGGCGGTGATCCACCGGCGGGAGTTGCCCTGGGCGTTGGGGTCGTCGCCCATCTGCACGTGCACCTTGGTGGCCAGCACCACCCGGGACCGGTCGACCGTGGCCAGTGCCTTGCCCACGATGACCTCGGACTCGCCGTCGGAGTAGATGTCGGCGGTGTCGACGAAATTGATCCCGGCGTCGAGGGCCCGGTGGATGATGCGGACCGAGTCGTCGTGGTCGGGGTTGCCCCACGCCCCGAACATCATCGCCCCCAGGCAGAGCGGACTGACCTTGATCCCGGTGCGACCGAGTACACGTGTCTCCATGTCGCCACCCTAGGACGGCAGGGTACGGACCGGACCGGCTACCGGTTGACCCCGCTCATGTCGGGGTACCGGTCCCCGGCCGGCGGTCCCACGTGCTCGTCGAGCCAGGCCACGTCGGACTCGGTGAGCTCGACCTCCGCCGCCGCCAGGTTCTCCTCGAGGAACCGGCGGCGCTTGGTGCCGGGGATGGGCACGATGTCCCCGCCCCGGCCGAGCACCCAGGCCAGGGCCAGCTGACCGGGGGTGCAGTCCTTGGTCGAGGCCAGCTCGACCACCCGGTCCACCAGCTGGAGGTTGCTCCGGAAGTTCTCCTCGGAGAAGCGGGGGAACCGCCCGGCCCGGGAGTCCCCCTCGGGCAGGTCGGCGGCGCTGCGGTAGGCGCCGGTCAGCATCCCGCGCCCGAGCGGGCTGTAGGCCACGAACCCGATCCCGAGCTCACGGATGGTGGGGAGGATCTCCTCCTCCACGTCCCGGGTGAAGAGGCTGTACTCCGTCTGCAGGGCGGCGATGGGGTGGACGGCGGCGGCCCGTCGGACGGTCTGCGCCGAGGCCTCGGACAGGCCCAGGTGACGGACCTTGCCTGCTTCGACCAGCGAGGCCATGGCACCCACCGTCTCCTCGATGGGCACCGTGGTGTCCACCCGGTGCTGGTAGTAGAGGTCGATGACGTCGACGCCCAGTCGGAGGAGCGAGGCGTCGCAGGCCGCCAGCACGTACTCGGGACGGCCGTTGATGCCGACCCGGGTGCCGTCCTCCCGGCGCTCGTTGCCGAACTTGGTGGCCAGCACCACCTCGTCGCGCTGCCCGGCGATGGCCCGGCCCACCAGACGCTCGTTGGTGAACGGTCCGTACATGTCGGCGGTGTCGAGGAAGGTGCAGCCGAGCTCGAGGGCCCGGTGGATCGTGGCGGTCGCCTCCTCGTCGTCACCGGCCCCGTAGAACTCCGACATGCCCATGCAACCCAGGCCGATCGCCGGGACGGAGAGTGGGCCGAGGTGACGTGTGTCCATGGGACCAACCTACCGCCGCGCCGGTCGGCCCGGTCGGCCCGGTCGGCCCGATCGGCCCCGTCGGCCCGGTCGGCCCGATCGGCCCGGCCAACCTGATGGAGATCAGTCCGGGTCCCCGCCCCCGACGGCCACGGCGGCATAGGTGGCCAGCTCGGCCTCCTTGTTCGGGAAGAGCGCGACCACCAGCACGAAGCCGACCGCCGCGGCCACCGTGGCGAAGGTCAGCGCCCCGTCTTGCCGTGGACGAACGCCTCCTTGGCCGCGGCCACGAGCTGCTGGCTCTGGGCCTGGGGGAACTGCTCGGCCACCTGTTCGGCCCCGGTGAAGGACTGGCTGATGGTGGACGCCGCCTGGGAGGACAGCTGCTGGGCCTGCTGGGACGGCAGGCCGGCGAAGGCCTTGGTGAAGTACGCGGTGTAGCGGACGGCCAGCAGAGTACCCATCACGGCCTGGAACACCGCACCGCCGAAGTCCCGCTGGAGGTCGTTGGAGGCCGAGCCCATCCCGGCCCGGGCGACCGGGACCGACCCCATCAGGGCGTTGGACGACGGCGGACCCCCCAGCCCGATTCCCACACCGAGCACGGCGTAGATCATACAGACCACCACCTCCTCGGCCCAGCCGTCAGGCCGGGGGCCGGGGGCCGGCGTTCAGTCCGCCGTGCAGGCCGCTGTTCAGTCCGATGGCCGGGCCGGTGGCCAAGCCCCACCGGGGTCGACCCGGTCGAGGACCCGTCGTCCGATGGCAGCCAACCCGGCCAACTCCCCGGGGCTGAGCGCGTCGACCACCAGTCTCCGGGCCTCGGCCACATGACCCGGGCTGGTGGCCAGGACCTTCCGCCACCCCTCGTCGGTGAGGGTCGCCTCGGTGAGCCGGCCGTCGTCCGGGCAGGGCGCCCGGCGCACCCACCGACGGGACTCGAGCCGCGTGACGGCGTGGGACAGGCGGGACAGGGTCCCGTTGGACATCCCGGCCAGTTCCGACATCCGCAGTGTCCGGTCCGGCGCCTCGGACAGGGCGGACAGGATCCCGTACTCGAAATGGCTGATCCCGGCGTCCCGGCGGAGCTGGCGGTCGAGCCGGGCCGGGAGCTTCATGGTGACGGCGATCAGGACCGTCCAGGCCTCGAGCTCCTCGTCCGTGAGCCACCGCGTGTCCTCCACGCGACCAGCCTAGCCCGGTGACTTGAACGTTCAAGTCAATGTGTACACTGGGTCGAACATGCAACGATCCGCTCCGAGCCGGACCCGGCCGGCCGGGCGGGGGAACGGGAGGACCGTCATGACCACCACCGAGCCGTCCGCCGCGACCATGCCCTCGCTCTACCTGCCCCACGGGGGCGGCCCGGCCTTCTTCATGGACGGGCCGATGGCCGACCTGTTCCGACCGATGGAGGAGTTCCTGGCCTCGGTCGACTCCCTGCTCCCGGCCCGCCCGTCGGCGCTCCTCGTGGTGAGCGCCCACTGGGAGGCCGACGTGGTGACGGTCAGCGGGGGCGAGCGACCGCCGCTCATCTACGACTACTACGGCTTTCCGGCCGAGACCTACCAGCTCACCTACGACGCACCGGGGGCCCCGGCGCTGGCCGCCAGGGTGGGGGACCTGCTCGCCGACGCAGGGATCGGTGCCGTCGTCGACCCGGCGCACGGTTGGGACCACGGGGTGTTCATCCCGCTCAAGGTCATGTACCCCGCAGCCGACGTCCCCGTCGTCGCCATGTCGCTCCGGACCGGGCTCGACCCCGGGGAGCACGCCGCGCTGGGCGAGGCGCTCCGGCCCCTCCGCGAGTCGGGCGTCCTCATCGTGGGCAGCGGCATGAGCTACCACAACCTCGGTCGCCTCCAGGGCGCCGGTCGGGCCTCGGCCGAGTTCCACGCCTGGCTCGACACCGCCCTCGCGGGCGACGCCACACACCGCCGGGCGGCCCTCGACCGGTGGGCCGACGCCCCCTCGGGCCGGGCGTCCCACCCCCGCGAGGAGCACCTCCTCCCGCTGATGGTGGCCTCGGCGGCCGGGGGCGACGTCCCGGCCACCAAGCTGTGGAACGGCACCATGGGCGACACACCGGTGGCCGCCTGGGCCTTCAACTGACCAGGCCATCCGCCTGGTGTTTCCCCCGCCGGACCGACGGGCATGGTCAGTACACCTGTTCGACCAGATCGGACGGTCCACGGGCCCCGGACCGGGCCCACCCCCACCGCAACCCCCGCCGCCACCGGTGCCCCCGCGGCCACCGGTGTCCCCGTCCAGCATGGAGCGGGCGGCATGAGGTGTGCCGGGCGGCCCTACGTTTGGACCCGGGGGTTGGCGGGCATGGTCTCACTGCGCCCGCGGGTTCGAGGGGGGGTCCCCGGGGGTACGCCGGTGGCCATCCGTGCCGGATGGCCACTGTCCCGATACGACAACGAAGGAGTGACCCCCATGGCACAGGAGACCGGACCGGAAGCCGCCGTCCACGGCGTGACGGAGGACATCAAGGGCAAGGCCAAGGAGGCGGTCGGAGCGGTCCTCGGACGCGACCGGCTCCGTGAGGAGGGCCGTGCCCAACAGGACAAGGCGGCATCGGAGCGCGACGTGGCCAAGCACGAGGCCGACGCCGAGGCATCACGCACCGAGGCCACGGCCCACGAGGCCGAGCAGCGCACCCACCAGGACTGACGGACTGCGGCCGGACGGGACCCCGCCGTCCGGCCCCGTCACCGGGATCCGACCCGCCGGCCATCACCGGCGGGTCGGTCCCTGTCCGGGGACTGATCCGGGGCCGGGAGCCGGCCGGGCCGGCGCGTCGGCCCGGCGTCGGGGAGACGGGGGCCGCACGGCGATGGCCGCGTCGAACACCGCGTCGATGTCCCCACGGACGAGCTCGGCCGCCGGCTCGCCCAGCTGCACCACCGACATGAGCAGCGACAGGACGATGGCCACCACACCGTTGGCGATGGTCACCGGATCGATCTCCGGGCGCACCTCCCCCTGCAGCTGCCCGGAACCCAGCCGCTCGGCGAAGGCCTTGCGGATCTCGTTGAGGGCCGGGATGCCGAGCACCCGACCCGTCACCTCGGGCTCGAGGCCGCCCAGCAGGCGACGGGCCAGCGGGTGGGAGTCGAGGGCGGCGATCAGCGCGGTGAACAGTGACTTGCCCCACGCCGACACGTCGGGCTCGCTGACCGCGGCGGCCAGCCCCTCGGTGATGATGGCCGCGGCATCCTCGTCGGCAGCGGCGATGAACAGGGCCTCCTTGTTGGGGAAGTAGGCGTAGGCCACCGTCCCGCCGACCCCGGCGTCCCGGGCGATGTCGGCCACCGACGTGGCCCGGTACCCCTCGCGCCCGAAGCGGGTGATGGCCGCGTCGAGGACGGCCCGGCGGGTCTGGGCCCCCTTGGTGGCCGGTGCGGGTTCGGGCTCGCCGGTCGGGTTGTCGTGCATCACCGCCCACTCTAGCGAATTGAGGACTTGAGTAAAAGTCTCATATTCTGTACAGTGACCAGGAGCCACGGATCCCGGGAGACGATGCCCCATGACTGCCACCACCACTACCAGCCCCCGCAAGGTGCCGACCCGCCGCATGGCCTTCGAGGGATCGTTCGACGACGTGCCCCGGCACTTCGCCGCCGACGGCGATCTCCTGCTGAGCCATCTCACCGCCTGCATGTCGGCGGTGTTCCCCGACGGTGAGGACTTCTTCGTCCGCTCGGTCCGCCACTTCCGCGACCAGATCACCGATCCCGAGCTCCGTCGCCAGGTGAACGGCTTCATCGGCCAGGAGGCCATGCACGGCCGCGAGCACCGGGCCTTCAACGACCGCCTCGACGAGCTGGGCTATCCCACCCACCGCATCGCCCGATTCGTGAAGAAGGGCCTGCACCTGCGGGAGCGGCTCTTCACCCCGATGTCCAACCTGGCCGAGACGGCCGCCCTCGAGCACTTCACGGCCACCCTGGCCGAGTCACTGCTCACCGACCCGGCCGCCCGGGCCGAGTTCGGCGATCCCGCCGTCCGGGACCTCTTCGTGTGGCACGCCCTGGAGGAGTCCGAGCACAAGGCCGTGGCCTTCGATGTCTACCGGGCCGTCGGCGGCAGCGAGCGGACCCGCATCTGGACGATGAAGGTCCTCCGGTACGGCTTCGTCCTGGGCATGTCACTCAACATCATCTCGTCCCTGCTGGGTGACCCGGCCACCTTCGAGAAGGGGAACCTCCGGGGCAGCTGGCGGAACTTCCGGTCCTCGTCCGTGGCCCGCAAGGAGATCTGGCAGCAGCTGTGCGACTACGACCGTCCCGATTTCCACCCCGACGACCGCGACACCACCGCCCTGGTCGAGCAGTGGCGCATCGAGCTGTTCGGGGAGCACGGGACCCTGGTCGACAAGCTCGCCTCGCCGGCGGCCTGAATGCCCGTGGACCCGGAGCACGTCGACGTCCTGATCGTCGGTGCCGGCCTGTCGGGCGTCGGGGCGGCCAACCATCTCCAGGCCGCGTGCCCCTGGGCGTCCTACGCCGTCCTCGAGTCCAGGGCCGCCATCGGCGGCACCTGGGACCTCTTCCGCTACCCGGGCATCCGCTCCGACTCGGACATGTTCACCCTGGGCTACTCCTTCCGCCCGTGGACCGGGGAGAAGGCCATCGCCGACGGGGACTCGATCCTCGACTACATCCGTGCCGCGGCCACCGAGACCGGCGTCGCCGGGCACATCCGCCTCAATCACCGGGTCCTCGGTGCCGCCTGGTCCTCGGCCGAGGCCCGCTGGCATGTGACCGGCGAGCGCACCGACACCGGCGAGGACGTCGAGCTCACCTGCAATTTCCTCGTTTCCTGCACCGGGTACTACCGCTACGACCACGGCTACGAGCCGCACTTCGCCGGCACCGACCGGTTCGCCGGCACCGTCGTCCACCCCCAGGCGTGGCCGGCCGACCTCGACACGACGGGGAAGCGGATCGTGGTGATCGGCAGCGGGGCCACCGCGGTGACCCTCGTCCCGTCGCTCGCCGCCACGGCGGCCCACGTCACCATGCTCCAGCGGTCCCCCACCTACATCGGCTCGCTGCCGGCCCGCGACCCCGTAGCCGACGCCCTCCGGCGGTGGCTGCCCCCTTCGGTCTCCGGCCCGCTGGTCCGGTGGCTGAAAGCCCTGGGCACCCAGGCCTTCTACCAGCTGAGCCGGAAGCGCCCGGCCCTGGTCAAGAAGCTCATCCGCAAGCGACTCGAGCGGGCGCTGCCGCCGGGCTACGACATCGACACCCACTTCACCCCCCGGTACGACCCGTGGGACCAGCGGTTCTGCATCGTCCCCGACGGCGACTTGTTCCGGGCCATCCGACGGGGGACGGCTTCGGTCGTCACCGACACCATCGACACCTTCACCGAGACCGGACTCCTCCTCGATTCGGGCACCCGGCTCGACGCCGACATCGTCGTGACGGCCACCGGCCTCGAGATGCTCTTCCTCGGGGGCATCGACCTCACGGTCGACGGCGAGCCCGTCGACGTGTCGGAACGGCTGGTCTACAAGGGCATGATGCTCGAGGACGTGCCCAACCTGGCCGTGGCCATCGGCTACACCAACGCCTCGTGGACGCTCAAGTGCGACCTCACCTGCGACTACGTGTGCCGCCTGCTCAACCATCTCCGCACCCTCGGACTGCGCCAGTGCACACCGGTCAACCACGACGCCACGGTGTCCCCCGAGCCGCTCATGGGGCTCACCTCCGGGTACGTCCGCCGGGCCGCCGACCGGCTGCCCAAGCAGGGGTCGGCCTTCCCGTGGCGGGTCCACCAGAGCTACCTGCGCGACTACCGGGCCCTCAAGTTGAGTGGCGTGGCCGACGACGCGATGGCATTCTCGAACCCAGCACCCCGGGCGGCCGCGACCGCCACGACGTGAGGAGCCCACCACCATGAAGCACTTCGACGGCCGAGTCGCCGCAGTCACCGGGGCCGGTTCCGGCATCGGACGGGCCCTGGCCCGTGAGCTGGCCCGGCGGGGCAGCCACCTGGCCCTCGCCGACATCGACGAAGCCGGACTGGCCGAGACCGTGGCCCTCTGCGAGGGCCACGGCACCAAGGTCACCTCCCAGGTCCTCGACGTGGCGGACCGGGACGCCGTCTACGCCTGGGCCGACACCGTCGTCGCCGACCACGGCAAGGTGAACCTCGTCATCAACAACGCCGGTGTGGCCCTGGCCGCCAACATCGCCACCGTGTCCTACGAGGACTTCGAGTGGCTGATGAACATCAACTTCTGGGGCGTGGTGTACGGGACCAAGGCCTTCCTGCCCCACCTCGAGGCCGCCGGCGAGGGTCACATCGTCAACCTGTCCAGTGTCTTCGGGCTCATCAGTGTGCCGTCACAGTCGGCCTACAACGCGGCCAAGTTCGCCGTGCGGGGCTTCACCGACGCGTTGCGCATGGAGCTGGAGATCGCCGGTTCGCCGGTGTCGTGCACCACGATCCACCCCGGCGGCATCAAGACCAACATCGCCCGCAACGCCCGGGTCTCCGACGACATGATGGACCTGGCCGGCGAGGACGAAGGGGCGGCCCTCTTCGAAAAGGCCGCCATGACCAGCCCGGAGAAGGCCGCCCGCCAGATCCTCCTGGCCGTGACGACCGACCGGCGCCGGGCCCTGATCGGACCCGACGCCAAGGTCATCGACCTCATCTCCCGCCTGCCCATCGCCCTCTACGAGGAGCTGCTGGTGAAGGGCGTCCGCAAGGCCCGGAAGGACCGGGGCGCCTCCCCGGCCCCCACGACGCCATCGACCTGACCCGGCCGTCCGGTCGGTGGTGGCCGGAGGACCACCCTCAGGTGCCCCCGCTGTACCAACCCACGACGTCGACGATCACGTCGGCTGATCCGGCGTAGTTCGTCACGTCGACCTGTCCCCCCGTGCCCACGGTGGCGACCACCAGGTTCGGGACGGTGCGACCTGCCGTCCAGTTGAGGTCGGAGACGATGGGGACGCCCTCCCCGGCCGGCGAGACGGTCAGGTGGCTCGTGGCGGTGGTGTCCGTGGCCGTGAGGTTGAGCACCACGGCCGTGATCCCGGCGGACGGGATGCCGTCGATGCCGGCCACGGTCACGGCCAGGGTCGAGTGCGCGCCCGGGGTGTGCCCGGTGCAGGGGGTACCGGTGCCGGTCCGGGTGTCGCAGACCCGGGTCGGTGACGAGGCCGGGGTGAACTCGGTCCCCGCAGCCGACGAGTTCGACCCGTCGGTGAACCAGCCGGCCACGTCGACCAGGATCTGGGGGTCGCCGCCCGACGACAGGATGTCGACCACCCCGCCCATCCCTACCGGGACGATCACCCGGTTGGGCACCACGATACCCGCGGTGAAGTTGACGTCGGAGGCCAGCGGGGCGGTGGACCCCGCCGGGTAGACCGTCAGGTGCCCGGTCGCGCCGGCGCCGAGCGCGGTCACGTCGAGGACGACCGCCCCCACGCCGGTCGACGGTACCCCGCCCAGGCCGTCGACGCCGACGGTCAGCGAGCCACCCGGCGACGGGGCGCGCCCCTGGCACTGGGTGAGGACGGTGCCCGAGAGGCCCGAGGGGTTCCCCGGCCGGGTGTCGCAGATCCGGGCCGGCACGGCCAGGGCGTCGTAGAGCCCGGTACCGGCGGCGCCCGCGGCGTAGTAGCCCTCGATGTCGACGATCACGTCGGCCGAGCCGGCGTAGTTCTCCGCCTCGAACGTGCCCGCGGCCGACAGCGCCACGGTCACGAGGTTGGGGACGGTCTGGCCGGCCACCCAGTTGAGGTTGGAGGCCGTCGGCTCGGACTCCCCGCCGGGGAACACGGTGAGGTGGCTCCTGGCCGTGGTGTCGGCGACGGTGACGTTCACCACGACGGCGGTGGCCCCGGTGTCCGGCACACCGCCGGCGCCCGCCGCGGTGACGGTGACCGTCCCGTCGGGGCCGAGGGTCGTCGCCCCGGCACAGGCCGCCTTGGTCTGGCCGCTGCGGGTGTCGCAGATCCGGGCCGGGGTGACCGCATGGTAGGGCTCGGGCGGTGGCGGGGCGACGTAGGTGTAGGTGTCCGCCGCCGAGAGGGTGGACGTCGACGTACCGTCCGGCGTGGTGACGGAGACGGCCACCGCGCCGGCGGTACCGGCCGGCGTCGTGACGTCGCAGGTGGTGGCGGTGCAACTGGTGACCGTCGCCGCGGCCATACCGAAGTCGACGGCCGTGGCCCCGGTGAGGTACGCACCGTGCACGGTGACCGCGGTACCACCGGCCGTCGTCCCCGACGCCGGGGTGACCGAGGTGACGGTCGGGGCCGTCGACGCGGCCTCGTCCACCGTGAAGGCCAGGGTCGGCAGGGTGGAGCCGTCGCTCTCGACATCCGCGGTGAAGGTGAAGGTCGTCGTCCCCGCCGGTGGGGTGCCGCTCAACACCCCGGAGTCCGGGTCGATGGAAAGCCAGGCCGGGGCTCCCGGCTCCAGCCCGTAGGTCGGCGGGTCCCCGTCGGCGACGAAGGTGTACGTATACGGGCTGCCGGCCACGAACGTCAACGGCGGCGACTTGGCCACCCAGCTCGGGTCGCCGGCGACGCCGAGGGTGAAGGGGCCGGCAGTCTCCGAGCCTCCCGTGTTGGTGGCCACCACCGAGTAGGTCTCGATCGATCCGCCCCACGGGGTCTGCCCCGAGAGGTCCCCCGTCGTGGGGTCGATGGACAGCCACGACGGTGCCCCGGGGGCCAGGGAGAACGTCGGCGCGGGATTCCCCGACGCCGAGAAGGTGTATACGTCGGTCTGTGCCGTGCCGCCGAAGGAGACGCCAAGGATCGATGCCGGCGGGCTGTCCACGGTGAAGACGGCCGGAGCCGCCGTGAGCGGATCCGGGGTCACCGCGACCGACGGCCCACTGGCGAACGAGGTGCCGATGGCGTTGGTGGCGGTCACGGTGAACGTGGTGGGCACGCCATCGGTCAGGCCGGGCACGGTAATGGGGCTGGAGATCCCGTCCGCCGTGGCCCCGCCGGGCTCCGCGGTGACCGTGTACCCGGTGATCGGGCTGTCCCCGTCGTAGGCCGGTGGGGTGAAGGCCACCGAGGCCTGCCCGTCCCCCGCGGTGGCCGTACCGATGGTCGGCGCGTCGGGCTGGATGGGATCGCCCGTGATGGTGACCGTCGTCTCGGGCCCGATCGCATCGGGACCGACGCCGTTGGTCGCCCCGATCTGGAAGGTGAACGTCCCCGGGCCCGCCGGGATGTCCTGGCTTCCCGGCGTGCCGTCGCTCTCGACGTCGACGCCTGCGGGGAACGACCCGCTGGCCACGTAGAACGTCGGCGCGGGCACGCCCGTGGCGGCGAAGGCGAAGGTGTAGGGGCTACCCACCGCCCCGTTCAGTGGAACCGTGTCGTCGGTGAGGACGGGTGGGACGTCCACCGTGACGGTGGTGGACGGCGACCCGGAGGTCAGGTAGCTCCCGTTGGAGGCGGCGACGGTGAACGTGAAGGGGCCACCCACCGTCGGGGTTCCACCGAGCACCCCGGTCGTGGCGTCCAAGGTGAGCCCGGTCGGGAGCGACCCCGAGGACACGGAGAACGTCGGAGCCGGCGTTCCCGTGGCGGTGTAGGTGTACGAGTAGGGCTGGTTGATGACCGGAGCGGTCGGCGGTGCGTCCGCCGTGAGCTCCGGCGGCACGGACTCGAGGATCGACAGCGTCGCCGTCGAGGGGAACCGCAGACCTCCCGACGCGTTCGACAGGGTCAGGGTGAGCGAGGGCTCGGCATCGAACGGTCCGTGCTGGGTCGTCCGCACGGTGAAGCTCGCGGCGGACGCGCCCGCGGCGAAGGTCAGCGTCCCGCTGACCGACGTGTAGTCCGTACCGGCCACGGCGGTCCCGTCCGACGTGGCGTAGTGGACGGTGGCGCTCTGGGTCAGGCTGCCCGTCCGGTCGACGGAGACGGTGGCCGTCTGCCCGGCCTGTTCGACGTACGTCGACGACGAGAACGACACCGTCCCCGAGCCGTAGGCCGGGGAGACCCCGATCACGTCGATGTCAGGCAGCAGCCCCATGTTCACGTAGGCCAGGTGGGTACCCGGATCCACCACGACGCTGTTCGGGGATCCGGGGAGCGCGACGTCCTGGGTCACGGTGTCGGTGTCGTCGTCGATGATGACGAGCTGGCCCGACGGTGCGCCGTTGTCACCCTGGTCGGCGGCGTACAGCGTGCCGGTGCTCGAATCGACGGCCATCGACTCGAAGGTGAACCCGGCGTCGATGGTGTCGGAGATGGTGTCCGTCGACTCGCTGACGACGTAGATGTCGGCCCCGGCGGCGACGAACACCTTGCCCACGGCGGGGTCCACCGTCACCGCCGCGCCGATGGGTCCGAACGGCATGACCAAGGTGTCGACGACGGCGTCCGTCGCCGTGTCGATGACGTAGAGCACTCCGTTCTCCTCGGCGTAGGCCCGTTGGATGTCCGGATCGACGGCGATCCCTCCCTCCGAGTTGAGAAGGTTCTCATAAGGATTTGGGGTCAGCGGGATGATCGTCTGCAGCGCTCCCGACGTCTCGTCGAGCACGAGCATGGTCAGGTTCTGCGTCTCCGCGTAGAACTGGTGGGTCGACGGGTTCAAGGTCATCCCCCACGGGGTGGCGGTCGTCGAATAGCCCGTGTTCAGTGCGAGGGTCGAGCCGTCCATGTCGTAGATCGGTGCCCGGACGCTGGAGATGTACACCTGGTCGGTCAGCGGATCGGCCACGACACCACCGGGGACCGCGTTGACGCCGCCCGGCACGGTCAGGACCGGCACGGTGCCGACCACCTGGTCGGTGGATCCGTCGATCTCGGATTCGGTGTCGTCTCCGGTGTTGGACACGTAGACGTCGTGGGTCGCATCATCGACGGCCATGCCGGTCGGCTGGTTGCCGACGGCGATGGTGTCGAGGACCGAGTACTCCGGGCTGGGCGCGGCCCCCGCCGGTGACGGCACGACCGGGAGTGTCAGTAGCCCGGTCAGGGCGGCGACCAGGACGAGGGCCGCCCGCCGTCGGAGCGGACCTTCACTTCGGGCTGCACCCATGACCGACCCCTCCGAACCGGTGGAGATCCACCGCACGCGAATCTACCGTCGGCGTCCCGGTGCACGGCAACCCGGCAGCAGGGACCGGGGCCCGGCCGCGGGCCGGGTCCGGCGGACCGCCCGAACCGGCTCCCGTCGGGCACCGGGTGGCCATGTAATTAGCGCCTACAATGATTAGCCCATGCACATGACACGCAGGAGCGGCGGAGCCGGGCGGGACGCCGTGGTGGACGCCGTGCTCGGGGCCAGCCGGGTGCTGGTGGCCGTGGCCGCCCGGTCACTCGGGGGCATCGGCGAGGATGTCACCCTCACCCAGTACCGGACGCTGGTGGTGCTGGCCTCCCGGGGCCCCCAGACCGTGGCGGCCCTGGCCGAGGCCGTGGACGTGGCGCCGCCCACGGCCACCCGCATGAGCGACCGGCTGGTCCGGAAGGGACTGGTGGTGCGCCGGCACGACACCACCGACCGCCGTCTGGTGCGCCTGACGCTCTCCCCCGCGGGCCGCCGACTGGTCGACACGGTCACCGGGCGGCGCCGGGCCGAGATCGCCGCCCTGCTGGCCGGCATCCCCGCGGCGCAGCAGGCGGCCCTGGTCGACGCCCTGCAGCAGCTGGCCGAGGCGGCCGGCGAGGTCCCCGAACAGGACTGGTCGGCCGGATGGGACCTGTGACCCCGTGACCTCTACCGCCGCCTCCCGCCGGGTCACGTGGCGGGCCGTCACCGTCCGGGCCTCGCGCCGACTGTCGGGCGCCTCCTACCTGCAGAAGTGGCTGGTCCTCGGCGTGCTCATCGGGGCCATGGCCGGGGTCGGGGCCATCGTCTTCTATGAGGCACTGCTCCTCAGCACCCATTTCTTCCTGGGGGTGCTGGCCGGCTACCACGTGCCCACCCCGACGGGGGAGGGTGGCCACGCCGCCTCGTCCACCTTCACCCGACCCTGGGCCCTGCCCCTGGTGGTCGGCCTGGGCGCGCTCCTCGGTGCCGTCCTGGTGTTCCGCTTCGCTCCCGAGGCCGAGGGCCACGGCACCGACGCCGCCATCTCGGCCGTCCACCACAATCCACGGGGCATCCGCTTCCGCGCCGTCATCGTCAAGATCGTGGCCTCGGCCCTCACCATCGGCTCCGGCGGCTCGGGAGGGCGGGAGGGCCCGACCGGGCAGATCAGCGCGGGCTTCGCCTCGCTGCTGGCCCGGGAACTGGACCTCAGCCCGGCCGACGCCCGCATCGCCGTGGTCACCGGGATCGGCTCGGGCATCGGGGCCATCTTCGGCGCCCCGTTGGGCGGGGCGGTGCTGGCCACCGAGATCCTGTACCGGGACGACTTCGACGCCGAGGCCCTGCTGCCCAGCTTCGTGGCCTCCATCCTCGGCTACGTCATCTTCGCCTCGGTGGAGGGGTTCACCCCCATCTTCGGCTTCAACCAGGCCTACCACTTCACCGATCCGGCCCTGCTGTTGTGGTTCGCCCTCATCGGTGTGCTGGGCGGCCTGGTCGGGCTGCTCTACGCCGCGGGCTTCTACGGGATCTCCGACCTGTTCGCCCGGATCCACCTGCCCGGTTGGTCGAAGCCGGCCATCGGCGGCGTCCTGGTGGGCTGCATGGCGCTGGCGGTGCCCGAGGTGCTGGGCACCGGCTACGGCTGGGTGCAGGCCGGCCTGGGCCCGCGGCTGCTCACCCTCCCCCTGTGGGTCGTGCTCATCCTGCCCTTCGCCCGCATCGTGGCCACCGGCCTGTCCATCGGCTCGGGAGGATCGGGCGGCATCTTCGGACCCGGCCTCGTCATCGGCGCCTTCGTCGGGGCCTCGGTGTGGCGGCTGTTCGAACCGGTCGTGCCGGCCATGGGGCACAATCCCGCGCCCTACGTCATCGTCGGGATGATGTGCTGCTTCGGGTCGGTCTCCCGGGCACCCCTGGCCGTCATGCTGATGGTGGCCGAGATGACCGGGAGCCTCTCGATCCTCGCCCCGGCCATGATCGCCGTGGGCCTGGCCTGGTTCATCGTCCGCCGGGAGGACGTCACCATCTACCGCAGCCAGCTGCGCAGCCGGGCCGATGCCCCGGCCCAGCGGCTGCTGGTGGGCATGCCCGTCCTGGCCGGGGTCCCCGTGCGCCTGGCCATGGCCACGCCCCGGCTGGTCCTCACCGAGGAGGCCGTCCCGGCCGAGGCCTGTCGCCTGCTGGAGGAGGCCGGCACCGACGGCGCCCCGGTGGTCGACGCCGAAGGCCGGTTCACCGGGACGGTGTCCCTCGACGCCCTCCGGAGGGACGCCGGCGGGACCGCGGCCGGCCTGGTCCCGGCCGTCGACGTGGCGGCCCCGACCGTGGCCGTCGCCGCCCACCTCGACGTGGCCCTCGACGCCCTCCTCACCGCCGGCGGCCGCTGGGTGCCGGTCCTCGACGGCGAACGCCACGTGGTCGGGACGGTCGCCACGTCGGACCTGGTCCGGGGATACCGCCTGGGACTGCTGGCCAGCCTGCAGCAGGTGACCGTGGCGGCGGGGAACGACTCCACCGACCGGGTCACGGTGGCCGCCGGCTCCGCCCTGGTCGGCCGGCCGCTCCGCCGGTCGGACCTGCCGGTCGGCATCATCGTCACGACCATCCAGCGCCGCCGGGACCTCGTGGTCCCCGACGGCGACACCGTGCTCGAGGCCGGTGACGAGCTGGTGCTCATCGGGCTGCCCTCCGACCTGGCCGAGGCCCGGGACATCGCGGTGGGACCGCTACCGGACCCGACACCTCCCGACCGGGAGGGTGACCGACCGGGCACGGCCGGTTGAGAATTGGTGCCACACGGGTAGATTCTCCGTGATGGCGAACGAGGGAGCAGCCCATGGCGAGTGAAGGACTGCACGAAGCGGCCGAGCTGCTCGACGCCTCGATCATCGACCATCACCGGGCCGTGACCTCCCTGTGCGAGGAGCTGGAGGCCGTCGACTGGTACGACCAGCGGGTGGCCGCCACCTCGGACCCCGAGCTGGCCGAGATCCTGGCCCACAACCGGGACGAGGAGAAGGAGCACGCGGCGATGACGCTCGAGTGGCTGCGCCGCCGCGACCCGGCCCTCGACCGGAACCTGCGGACCTACCTGTTCACCACCGGCCCCGTCACCGGGATCGAGGCCGAAGTCGAGGCCGGCAGCAGCGGCAGCAGCGGCGGCGGCGGGGAACCGACCGGAGCCGAACGCGGGCCGTCGCTCGGGATCGGCAGTCTGAAGGGAGTGGAGTGATGGACCACCTGCACCGCGAGCTCGCGCCGATCACCGATGCCGCCTGGGAGGCGATCGAGCACGACGCCCGGGCCCGTCTCACCACGTACCTGGCCTCCCGCAAGGTGGTGGACTTCGCCGGTCCCCACGGCTGGGCACACTCGGCCACCGACCTGGGGCGGATCACGCCGGTGCCCGGTCCGTCCGAAGGCGTGACGGCGGCCCAGCGCCGCGTGCTCCCGCTGCTGGAGCTCCGCACGGAGTTCCGGGTCCCCCGGGTGGAGCTCGACGACGTCGACCGCGGGGCGACGGACATCGACCTGGCCGGGCTGGACGAGGCCGTCCGCCAGATCGCCGTGGCCGAGAACTCGACGGTGTTCCACGGTCACGTGGCGGCCGGGATCCGGGGCATCACCGAGCACACCTCGCACGAGCCCGTGGCCCTGGGCACCGACCCGGAGCGGTTCCCCACCGCCGTGGCCCAGGCCGTCGACGTCCTGCGCCAGTCGGGCATCGGCGGTCCCTACGGCCTGGCCCTCAGTCCGTCGGTGTACTCCACCATCATCGAGACCACCGAGCACGGGGGCTACCTCCTCCTCGACCACCTGCGGACCATCCTCGGCGGTCCACTGGTCTGGGCCCCCGGGGTCGACGTAGGCGTGGTCCTCAGCTTGCGGGGCGGGGACTTCGTGCTGGACAGCGGCCAGGACATCGCCATCGGGTACCGGGACCACGATGCCGACCTCGTCCGGCTGTACCTGGAGGAGAGCTTCAGCTTCCGGGTGCTCGAGCCCGACGCCTCGGTCGCCCTCCGCACCGAGCACTGAGCTCCGGGCACGGCGCACCGGGCACGGCGGAGGGCGGGTCCCAGGGGCCCTCGCCGGCGGAGACCGTCGTGGCATGCTGTCCCCCGTGACCACCGCAGACCCCCTGGAGGAGTTGGCCCGCGCCGACCTGGCCGCCGCCCTGGCCCGGGGCGACGCCACCCGCCAGGCCGTGCTCGAAGCCCTGCTCGAGAGCGGCGGGACGCTCGCCCACTACGAGCCCGAACGCCGCCGCTACACCGTGGTCCTGGGCGACCCGGCCACCGACGACCACGTGGCCGTGCTGGTCCCGGGGGTCGGCGACGACCGCGATCTCAGCGAGCACTGGCTGGTCTGGGCCCGCACGCTCCGGGAGTCGGCGTCCTCCACCACGGTCATCCTCTGGAAGGACTACGACGACCCGGCCGATCTCCGCGAAGCCGTCCTGGCCGAGATCGTCCGCGACGACCGGGCCCGGTCGGGGGGTCGGTCCCTCACCGACTTCGTGGAGAGTCTGACCCTGCGGGCCGGACAGACGCTCACCGTGGTGGCCCACAGCTTCGGGACCATCGTGCTGGGCTCGGCGCTGGCCGACCACGAACTGCGGTGCACCAACGTGGTGGTGGTCGGGAGCCCCGGGATGACCGTCGACGACGTCCGGGACCTCCACCTCACCCAGCGGCAGTTCTTCGTCGAGCGGGCCCCCGAGGACGCCGTGGCCGGGCTCGGCCTGCTCGGGTCGGACCCGGCCTCCGAGGGCTTCGGGGGGACCTGGCTGTCCACCAACAGCCCCGGGTCGGTGCCCGTACGGGAGCACTCCCACTACTTCGAGCCCGGCTCGGAGGCGCTGGCCAACATCGTCGACGTCATCACCGGCCAGCTGGCGGGGATCCGCCGGCACCGGCGCTCGTTGGGCGACCGGCTGGGCGGCCTGGTCACCGGTTCGATGATCCTCCCCCTGCGGCCGGTCGAGGAGGTCTCGCGGCGCTACCGGGGACCCGGGTTCCGCCTCATCCTCTTCGCCGAGAGTGCGATCCACCTGGGAGCGAACGAGACGGGGAACCTCGTCCGCAACGCCGTCGATTTCACCGAGCACACCCTCGTGGCCCTGGCCCGTCGTCCACCGATCCCCGGGCTCGGCGACTGACCGCCCGCCGAGCCCGACCGCTTCACAGACCCAGGAGCTCCCGCAGCCGGTCGGGACGCATTCCCCTCCGGTCGGGCTCGTAGGAGCGGTCGAAGTCGGCCAGCAAGCGGAGGAGCTCCTCCCGCCGGCTGGGATCCTCGGCCGCCTGGCGCGGTGTCAGGCCGTGCAGGGCCGGGACCGACTCGTCGCACCATCGCTCCTCGTACCGTGCCCGCTGCGCCTCGAGTACCCGGGCCACCTCGGGATCGTCGGGGTCGACACCTCCGGCACCGGCGCGATCGGGGAAGAGGGCCTGTTCCACCTCGTAACGGCGGGCCATGGTCGCCAGGTCCATGGGCGTCCGCTCGTCGCGCACCACCCGGACGTCGGCCAGGGCCGAGCGTACGGTGTCGAGCACCCGGTCGGCCCTCGCCTCGCTGGAGGTGGTCACCGTGAGCACCGGGCCCTCGAGCCGGAGCCGGGCCCGCAGGATGTCCTCGTCCTCGTGCAGCGCGAAGAGCTCCACCCACTCGCCGTCACCGTCGGCGTCACCATCGTCACGCCGGTAGGTGGCGTCGAGGACCCGACGGGCCGCTACCGGGTCGCCGACCTCGACCTCCAGCGTGCACTCCACCATGGGCTCCCCCTCCCGTGTGTGCAGAACCGGTGGCCGGTGGAGCGCGGCCACCCACCGGGCGATCTCCACGGGGTCGCCGTCGTCCAGGAGGTCGAGCAGGGTCTGCTCGTACCCGGGTGCCACGGTGAACACGCCACCGATGAACTGATGGCCCTCGCCGTCGGGCACCGGCCGGGCGCAGATGAGGTCACCGGTCCGGGTTTCCCGGCTGAAGGTGCGCTCGCGCACGGCGACGGTGTCCCCGGTGCGCAGGTCGCGGACGTCGACGCCCCGGCCCGGCCGGACGTCGAGTACCTCGAACACCGACCGGTCGACCAGCGTCCACGACGCCGCCAGCAGCTGCTCGTCCTCCGGCAGGAGGGCACCTCGGGCGTGGAGGAACCGTCGGAACCATCCCCCCTCGGTCAGCACCAGGTCCAGGACGATCGGGTCCTCGAACGCCTCGTGTAGCTCGTCGTCGTCGGTTCCGGTGGCCCGGGCGGCGGTCACGTCCATCACGTCCTCGTGCGCCCCCGCCGCGCCCCGTTCGAGGTAGGCCACCGACTTGCGGCACAGCCAGCCCACCCGTTCGGGGAGCGGCGGCAGTCCGGCCCGGCCGAGATGGCACTGTTTGAACTTGCGTCCGGAGCCGCACCAGCACGGATCGTTGCGACCGAGGTCCGTTCGTTCGCGGATCACGAACGACTCGACCTCGGCGGCGTCCCGCTGGGCGGCCTCCGACCGGGGCAGCTCCCGCCACAGCCGGACCGCCCGTGCCGCATCGCCCCGGTCCGAGGCGTACCAGGCCAGGCGGTCGGTCACCAGGGACAGGGAATCGTCGGCCCGGTGGGCCCGCTCGAGCTCGGACTCGGCCGAGGCCAGGTCGGACCGGAGCTCGGCCAGCAGGGCGGCCACGAGGTGGACGATGCCCACCTCCCACGACCGGGTGGCCACGGGCCGGAAGGCGGCAATCAGCCCCTCGAGACGGTCCTCCGGATCGATCTCCGAGTGTTCCAAGAGCTCGTCGAGGAAGAGTCCCAGCGCCGCCTGGTCGCGCAGGACGGCGAGCACGGCCCGGGTCGCCGACCCGTCGACCGGGTGGTCGACCTCCGGCACCGCGGCGGGGTCCTCCCCGCCCAGCACGTCGGCCACGTCGAGGGCGTGGACGAGCTCCAACACCCGGTCGTCGTCCCAACCCAACGCTCCGTGCAGTCGGATCATCCGACCGATGGAGCGCCCCCGGTGCCACACGGCGGGGTCATGGGCAACTTCGTGCCGCCGGACCTCGAGACCGGCGGCCTCGGCCAGCACCGACAACGGTGCCGTCGGGACGTCGAACGTCGTACGGTCACCGGCCAGCAGTTCCAGTACCAGGTCCTCCCCGGCCACCGGCAGCCCCGGTTCCCCCTCCTCGAGGTCGTAGACCGCCCGCAACCGGTCCACCAGGGCCCGGTCGACGACCGGCGTATCCGCTACGGCGTCGAGGGACACGATACCGCCGTCGTCGATCCGGACGGCCAGCACCGCGTCGGCTTCGAACCCGTCGAGCCAGCCGTCGGGGCCCTTCCAGGCCAGGTGACCCGGTTCCGCCGAGAACACCTCGATCTCCTCTCCGCCGGCCAGCGAGAGGTCGTCACGTCTGCGGAACCCGGCCAGGTCGAAGGAGACCGTCACGATCCCCAGGTCGCGCTCGACCTCGGTGAGCGCGTGGGTGAGCACGATCCCCTCGGTGAGGTCGCCGACATGGACCGTCCGGTCGTCGACCAACCAGGCCAGTGGTCCGAACTCGTCGACCAGGTCATCGGTCAGGCGGTCGACCAGTTCGCGCACCACCTTGTCGTCGGGGCTCGTCCCCAGTCGCTCGAAGACCAGCTCGTCGAGATCGTCGGCCGTGATCCCCTGGCGCTCCCGGACCGCCCCGACGATGGTGTCGGCGATGGTGCGGGCCGACGGGAAGGGGAGCCGGTCGAGGGCCTCCACCATGCCGGCGCGGTCCCACGGCGCTTCCTCGGACACCGAGTCCCGCAGGACGGCGGCGAAGGCCATGACGATCTGGTCGATGACCTCGTGACGGCCGATCCCCAGACCGACCAGCCGCAGGACCGTCTGCCACACCTCCGGGGGCCTGTCGTCGAGGATCATCGCGGCCACGACCTGGCGTCCCGCCAGCTCGGCCCCGCTCGACCCGGGGAACGACCGCTCGAGCAGCAGGGCCCGGACGTCGGGGTCGGCGACATCGAACGTGGCCAGGTCGATGTCGTTGCCGAACAGGAAGTGCAGGCGGTCCGGGTCCATGGCGGCACGTTACCGTCCGGCCATGCCCCGCCCCGACGGTGGTCAGCGGGGCCGCCCGGTCCGCCGCCCGGTCCGCCGCCCGGTCCGCCGCCCGGTCCGCCACTTGGTCCGCCACCACCGGTGCCGGCCCACCCGCCGGCGGTGCTCGGCCATCCGTCGGGCGATGAGCTCCCGGCGGGCCACCAGGTCCGAGTACGAGACGTTGTCCACCTCGCGGCCGTAACCGAGGGCGGCCCGGACGCCGTCGAGGTCCACCGGTGCGGCGACGGCGTCGGGGCCCAGGTCGCGGGCGATCACCCCGGCGTGCCGCTGGGCGAAGTAGGCGGCCACCGCGGTGATCTCAGCCAGGATGTCCACGTCGGGCGCCATGGTGGCCAGCGCCCCGTTCAGGAACAGCAGGTCCTTCACGAACAGCATCAACTCCTTGGGCAACCTCGCCCCCGCACCCAGCAACGCCGAGGTCACGGCCCGCATCTCCACCAGCAGCTCGTCGGCGGTCAGCGTCGTCGGGTCCACCACCGGGCCCTCCAGCCCCAGATCGACGATCACCCGACGGGGATCGGTGTCGACCGGCAGCGCCCCGAGGTCCCGCAGGGCCTCCACCTGGGCCACCAGGTCGTTGCCCGTGACCCCCAGCTGCAGGCGGAGGAAGGCCAGCCGGCGGCGCTCGTCCAGGCGGCCGGTGATGCCGAAGTCGAGGAGGCCCACCGTGCCGTCGGACAGCACCAGCAGGTTGCCGCCGTGCAGGTCGCCGTGGAACACCCCGTAGATGACGCAGCCCTCGAGGAAGGAGAGCAGGGCGGCCCGGAGGGCGGCGGCGGTGTCGATGCCGGCGGCCCGCATGGCCGCGTGGTCGTTCCACCCGAACCCGTCGAGGCGCTCCATGACCAGTACCCGGGAGGTGACGAGGTCAGGGTGGGGCCGGGGCACCACCAGGGCGTGCTGCCCGGCTTCGGACAGCACGGCGGCGATGTCCAGCATGTTCTGGGCCTCGAGGCGGAAGTCGAGCTCCTCGGCCACGGTCTCGGCGAACAGCTCCACCAGGGCCGGCGGATTGGCCAGGGCGGCCACGGGGATCCGCCCCACCAGGAAGGGTGCGGCCCACGCCAGCGCGGCCAGGTCCCCGGTCACCAGGTCCCGCACCGTGCGGCGCTGGACCTTCACCACCACGTCGGCCCCCGAGCGCAGGGTGGCCCGGTGGACCTGGGCGATCGAGGCGGCAGCCACGGGCCGCTCGTCGAAGAACGAGAAGAACTGCCCGAGGGGCGCCCCCAGGTCCTCCTCCACGGTGCGCCGCACCACGGCGAAGGGCTCGGCCGGGACCCGGTCCCGCAGCAGCCTGAACTCCCCCACCAGCTCGGGCGGGAAGAGGCCCTCACCGGCCGAGACGATCTGGCCCAGCTTCACGTAGGTCGGCCCGAGCCGGGCGAAGGCCACCCGGAGCCGGTGGGAGAGGGCCCGGCGGCTGTCCGGCGTACCCCGCTCCCGGACGGCCCACAGGGCCACGGCCGGGCCCAGGTGCACGGCGGCCCGGACCACGGGCCGCAGCGGCGGGACGCGCCGGCGACGGACCAGGTCGGGGACCCCGGCGGCCGTCCGGGCCCGCAGGGCGTCGACGCCCCGCCGCCACGGCATGGCCCCGGGGTCGACCACCCACGGGCCGTGGGCCGTAAAGGCGCCGGGCTCGGCGGTACCCCCTGGTGCGTCCTGGGTCACGTGCCGACCCTACGGGACGGCGACGGGTGCACGGTCCCGGGGAGGTAGCCTCGGCGACCGGCGGTGACCGGCATCGAGGGAGTGCGGCGTGCTGACGGCCGAGGAAGAGAAGGCCCTGGCCAGGGCCACCGGGACCCAGACGTTGACCAGGGGCCGGGCCTACGCGCGGCGGGGGGCGGTACGGGCCGGGACGTGGTCGGACGACGGTTCGAGCCTCATCGGCAGAGTCCAGGGAGGGGCCCGCGAGCCCTACTCGGTCATCGTCTCCGTGCGCCGGTCGCCGCCCGGCCGGATCGTCGAATTCGACTCGGACTGCACCTGTCCGGTCGCCGTCTGCTGCAAGCACGCCGTGGCCCTCGTGCTGGCCACGGCCTACGGGGAGGATCCGGCTGGCGCCCAGGTCCGGACGCTTCGCCCAGTGCCGACACCCCGCGTCCCGGCCTGGGAGGAGCCCCTCCGCGCCCTGCTGGCCACCGGCACCGGGGAGGTGCCCTCCGCCGATCCCGGCGAGCTCGGGCTCCAATTCGAGGTGGCCGGGACCTCGGGCCGATCGTCCACCGCCGGTGCCCCGGACTTGGGGATCCGGCTCCGACCGGTGGTCCGGAGCCGTTCGGGCAATTGGGTCCGGACCGGGACCTCGTGGTCACGGCTCGAGTACCAGACCTACGGCTGGCAGGCCCACCCCACCAGCGTGGCGCGGGTCTCCATCCTCCTCGAGCTCCGGGCCCTGAGCCGGCTGGCCGCGCCCCGCCAGTACTACTACTCCTCGACGGACGAACCGGTGTGGCTGCAGACCGTCACCAGCCGACGGGTCTGGGACCTGCTCCTCGAGGCCTCGGCCGCGGGCCTACCCCTGGTGGAGTCCGGCCGCGCCGCCACGCCCGTCGACCTCCGGACCGGACCGGCCCAGGTGGTCCTCGACACCACGCGGCACGACGGCGGGCTCACCGTGCGGCCTCAGGTCACGATCGGGGCCGGCGAGCTCCCGCTCACGTCGGCGATCCTCATCGGGGACCCCGCCCACGGGCTGGCCTGGCGGGAGGAGCCCGGTGTCCGGCCGCCCGGCGAGGCCCGGCTCGGACTGGCCCCCTTCGATCGGGTGCTCGACGACACCGTGGTGGAGCTCCTCCGGTCGGAGCCGCTGGCCGTGCCGGCCGGCGACGAGGACCGGTTCCTCCACGACTACACCCCGAGACTGCGCCAGCGGATCGAGATCCGCTCCAGCGACCGTTCGGTCGAGCTCCCCGAGGCCCCCGAGGCCCGGATCGTCCTCACCATGCGCCACCTCCCCGGCCACCGGCTCGGGCTGGAGTGGTCCCGGGGCGCCGAGGGGCGCGGGTGGCGGGATCCCCTGTGGGGGGTCTCCGAGGGACGGGGCGACCGGATGGGCGAGGACGCCATCGTCCGGGAACTGGAGGCGGTGGTGGGACCGGTGCCGCACCTGCTCGAGGAGACCCTCTTCGGCCGGCGCCTGGCCGCCACGGTCCTCCTCGAGGGGATGCCGGCCGTGACCTTCCTCACCCGGGTGCTCCCGGAGGTTGCAGACGTCGAGGGCGTGGAGGTCGAGCACGACGGCGAGCCCGTCGACTACCGGGAGGTGCTCGAAGCGCCCCTGGTGCAGCTCGGTGGCACCCGGACGGACGACCGGGACTGGTTCGACCTGTCGGTGACCGTCACGGTCGACGGCGAGGACGTCCCCTTCGCCGACCTGTTCGTGGCCCTGGCCGAGGGACGGTCGCACCTCATCCTGCCCTCGGGAGCGTACTTCTCCCTCGACCGGGAGGAGCTCCGCCAGCTCGCCGCGTTGATCGCCGAGGCCCGGGCCCTCGGGGACGACCCCGAGGGCGCCATCCGGCTCAGCCGGTTCCAGGCCGGCCTCTGGGACGACCTCCGGAGCATCGGCGAGGTGAGCGCCCAGGCCCGCGACTGGGAGGAGTCGGTGCGGTCCCTGGCCGACGCCGGTCACCGGATCGAGCACGCCGTACCCGGAGGGCTGGAGGCCACGCTTCGTCCGTACCAGCTGACCGGGTTCAACTGGCTGGCCTACCTCTACGAACACGGTCTGGGCGGCGTGCTGGCCGACGACATGGGACTGGGCAAGACCGTCCAGGCCCTGGCCCTCATGTGCCACACCATCGAGCGGGGGCTGTCCCGGGACCCGTACCTGGTGGTGGCCCCGACCAGCGTCGTGGGCAACTGGGCGTCCGAGTGCGCCAAGTTCGCCCCCGACCTCCGGGTGGTGGCCGTCACGGAGACCGCGGCCCGACGGGGCGTCGGTCTGGACGAGCTGGCCGGTGCGGTCGACGTGGTCGTGACCTCCTACGCCCTCTTCCGCCTGGAGTTCGACGGCTACGCCGCCCTCGGATGGGCCGGGCTCTTCCTCGACGAGGCCCAATTCGCGAAGAACCGGGCCTCCCAGGCCTACCGGTGCGCCAAGCTGCTCCCGGCCCCGACCAAGGTGGCCATGACGGGGACGCCGATCGAGAACAACCTCATGGAGCTGTGGTCGCTCCTCTCCATCACCGCACCGGGGCTCTTCCCCAGTGCCGATCGCTTCACCGAGCACTACCGGACGCCCATCGAGAAGAAGGGCGACACGGCCCGCCTCGGGCAACTGCGCCGACGCA
>Ga0302151_10000456_pt1 | contig 24265 bp, 23 predicted proteins | sample I_Bog_N1_3_FD_192428 | JGI IMG/M metagenome (GOLD analysis project Ga0302151, IMG submission 192428) | Peat permafrost microbial communities from Stordalen Mire near Abisko, Sweden - I_Bog_N1_3 | ecosystem: Environmental > Terrestrial > Soil > Wetlands > Peat | place: Sweden: Abisko, Stordalen...
GGCGTCGCCGCCGATCTCGCTTCGGGCGGCTACTGGGTCGTCACCGCCACGGGCGGGATCTTCGCCTTCGACGCGCCACCGGTCGGCTCGCTGACCGGTGGACCGATGCTCGGCACCTCGACCAGCGTCGTGGTGGGGTTGTCTGCCGGATCGTGACCCGAGCCGCCGGCGCGCTCAGGGCGAGACGGCACGCACCAGGAGGTTCAGGCCCCCGAGTCCGGGCAGGCGGTCGACCCGCCGGTCGATCCGTTCGGCCATGGCGTGCCCCTCGGGGTCACCGAACAGGTAGGTGCCGAGGAAGTCCACCTCGGTGTCGGGGACGACGCCGCTGCCGACCGGAGACCAGAACCGGCGCAGCGCCCAGCGGGTGATGCGCTGCGCCCGCTTGCTCGACTCGAGGCGCTCCGCGGCCTGGGTGGCGTAGAAGTCGATGTGCCGGCCCTCCTGCTTCATGATCCGGCGGAGCAGTGTGGCGAGCGTCGGGTGGTCGGAGAGCTTGGCCAGACGGGCGTAGGCCGCCTGCGTGGTCCACTCGTTGACCGCACCCCACGTCATATGGACGGCGGTCAGGTGCGGGGTGAGCGCGGAGGCGACCTGGAAACCGAGCGGCTTCCAGCGGTCGCCTTTCGGGAGCCGCTGGCGGAGCGCCGCGATGCGACCGGTTCCGGCTGACTCATCATGGGCAGCGAGCACCTTGCCGATGGCATCGCCGTGCCAGAACTCCTCGTAGTTCCACATGGTGAGAAACGAGGTGATCTCGGGGTCGCGATGCGCGCGTGTGACGAGGATGTCGCGCAGGTAGCAGACGGTGTGGCTCTCGACATCGTGCATGTAGCGGAGGCACCGGAGGGCCTCGGGGTCGAGGGGCTGGCTCCGGAAGGCGTCGAAGTCGATGTCCTCGACCTCCAAGCGTGCCGAGAGCCGCTGGTAGGTGGCGGTGTCGAATCCCATACCAAGTGTTCGGTGCTGGCACCCAACGGGGATGAGCTCAGGCCGAAGAACGGGGCGTCGGCGCAGGACCCGATACGAGACGTGCGTGACGCCTGGGGCCTCGACCACATCCACCCGGCGTTGATGACGAGTGCGTCCACCCGGCCCCAGGCGGCGTCGACCTCGGCGGCAGCCGCCATCACTGCCGCCTCATCCCCCACGTCGGCCTCGAGGGACACGGCAGCCGGGGCCTCCGGCAGTTGGCGGATCTCGTCGGCAACGAGCTGGGCCCGGGCCCGGTCACGGGCCAGCCTGCGAGCGCACACCGCACGCGACGCCACTGTCAGCGGATCGTGTTCGAGATCGCCAACTGGGACGAGTTCGCAGAGGCACCACTTCGGGCTGCTCAATGCCCCTGACGTCTGGCAAGCATTGCGCGTACAGCGGGGAGCACTGATGCGGAGCCTTGCGTACCAGTGGGCGGTTCTGCCTGACCCAAAGGTCCGGTCGCTGCTCAGCCGGTGGGCCTTCACACCAGCGTGAGGCCGCCGTCGACGGCGAGAACCTGACCGGTGATGTAGCTGGCCTCATCGGAGAGCAAGAAGATTGCCGCAGCTGCCACCTCCCACGCTGTTCCTTGCCGTCCCAGGGGAACCGGCGTGCGCGTACGCGACGGCCGGCCCTTGGAGGCAGCGCGGCCCAAGGGCGTATCAATAAGGCCAGGGGCGAGCACGTTGGCGCGGATCCCGCGGCGAGCCCCTTCTAATGCCACGTGACGGCTCAGTCCGATCAAGCCGGCCTTCGAGGCGTCGTAAGCCGGAATGCGTGTGCCAGGTTGCAACCCCGCAACCGAACCGATGAAGAGGATCGAGCCGCTGTCCGGCAGGATGGCGATCGCCTGGCGAGCCAACAGGAAGTGGGCCCGAAGATTCAACTCGAATGTGCGGTCCCAGTCCTCGGGCGAAGTCCCGGCAAGCCCGGATCCGTACGCAGTCCCCACGTTGAGGACGACCCCGTCGGGCGCCGGCTCAGTCTCGCTGCTCAGCGCGATGAGGCACCCCTCCTCGGTGGTGACGTCGCTCACCACCACGGTGGCTCGCCCACCCTCATCGGTGATCTGACGACAGGTGGCTCGCGCTGCTCCTTCATCACGATCGACGCACCGGACCGAGGCTCCCTCGCGAGCGGCGCGAACGGCGATGGCTCGACCATTACCCACGGGCGCCAGCGGGTCACTCGTCGGCCGGGTGCCCGCACCGACGACGGTGATGCGCCGTCCCTCCAGCTGGCCGCTCATCCTGGCGGACCTCCTGCTACTCCCTCGGCGTGTGATCGGGCCCGGGGGCTCGAGCATTGTCGAACTTGGTGCGACCAGCGAGGGGTTTGGAACCGGGACGAGAGCATCGCGAAGCGCTCGATCAGCCGACGATTGTCCCGTACATGTCACTGAGCGGGTACGAGAGCAGTTCCAAACGCTCTCCGTCGGGCCCGGGGAAGTAGGCCGAATCCCCGTTCACGATGTGAGGCTCGATGCCGGCGTCCCTGAGTTTTGCGACCAACCGGTCCCACTGCTCGGGGGTGACCGAGATGGCGAGGTGGTGGAGGCCGCCGAGCACCTCTTTGTAGTCGCCGAGCTCGAGCCCGGGGAAATCGAAGTAGGCCAGGTAGTTGCCATGGCCGATATCGAAGAAGAAGTGTGTCGAACCCCGGTAGTCCCGGTTCTCGAACAGTTCGACGAGCGGGAATTCGAGAAGGTCCTGATAGAAGGTGATGGTCCGCTCGACATCACTGGAGAGCAGCGCGAAATGGTGGAGGCCCCGCGCAGACGACGCCGGTCGCTCGCCCCGCGGACGAAGGAACCGAGCCTTCCAGTCGGCCCATTGCTCGGTCCGGTCGATGTCGCTCCCGTGTGGCGTCATTGCAGGTCTCCTTCGGCGAACTGTACCCCCGGCGACCGTGCCACCGTCAGGGGAGCGGCGGCTGCAGGCACCGATGAAGGAGAATCCGTCTGCCCTACGCCGTGGGTTCGAGACCGTTCGGCAGAGGCCGCACCACCGCGTCGACCCGGCATCCGGGCACCAACTCCACTCGTGCTCGCCACCTCCGCAATGGGAGGAGCAATCGAGAGGTCGGCGACTCAGTACTCGTCGAGGCGAGTGACGGCCCCGTCCGGTGGGGTCGAGAGCAGGGCCTGCAGCGCCGTGACGACTGGCTGCCACGAGGCCTCGAGCTCTTCGGTGTCCTCGCTGTCGGCTTCGTCCAGGGAGAGCCGGACGATCGTTCCGCTGTCGCACCCTCGTAGCTCCCAGGTGACATAGATCTCAGGATGCCCTGCATCGATTGCCAACATGTACGAGAGGCGGGCCGGGCACTCAGTAAAGAGGACCTCGCCAACCATCATCGGGGCACCGTCGAGCGAACCCGAGATGCGCGAGCCCACCGCCCACTCCGACTGAAGGCTGATGCCCAGGAATCGACGCGTCGTCCCCGGGTTTGTGAGGACCCGCCAGACCTGCTCGGGGCAACCGGTCGCCCCGATCTGGAACACAGGTGCCCACTCAGACGGACAGCGAGCTGTGGATCGCGAAGGTGGTCTCCTCGGGCGGCTCGGGCGGTCCGTTCTCGACCGTGGCCAATCCGGGCACGAGAGTCTCGTCCCGGAACTTCACCCACAAAGCCTCCGAGTCCCAGAGTGCAATGACGATGAATGCTCCGTCGCTCGGACCCGCCACGTGGGAGATCTGGCCCGGAGGAAGGCCCTTGCCGCCATCGGGATGGACGATCGCGACCGTCCTTTCGTACTGCTCGGCTGTGGCGCCGTTGAAGCGGTGAATGATGCCGAATGTCGCTGCCATCGTGCTGATACCCCCCACCCCCCCCGGGTCGTGTTCTGGTGGCGACACGCTACTCCCCGAGAACCCCGGCCGCACCGTGAGCAGGGGGTTCACGACGGACGGCGCCCGGCCGGCGGCGAGAGGGTGCTGGCCGGCATCGTGGCAACGGACGGCGCATCTCGTTGGTCTGCCGTGACCAGTGCGGGCTCATCGCGCCGGCCCACTGCGGTGCGGGTGGCAGCGTTCCTTGGCGCTTCGCCGTCCCACCGGGCAAGGCGCGAGCCCTGGTCGTTCGTTCGCCACTGTCATGCTGGGGAGCGTGGACACGAAACGGGGACCCGTTGAGAGCATCAGCGCGATCACACTGCTGACCGCCGACATGGGTGAGGCAGTTGCCTTCTACCAAACGCTCGGCTTCGAGCTGTCCTACGGGGGAGAGGAGGCACAGTTCACGAGCTTCAGGGTCGGCCCCGGCCACCTCAATCTTCAGCTCGACACCATCGGTTCTCCTCCACGCGCCGTCTGGGGGCGGGTCGTGCTGTGGGTCGACGACGTGGACGCGATGTACGCACGTGCGCTCGCCGCCGGGTTCGATCCGCAAACCTCACCTGCGGACGCACTCTGGGGTGAGCGCTATTTCCATATCCATGACCCCGACGGCCACGAGCTGAGCTTCGCACGACCATTGGCAAGCTAAGCGCGCCCGCCGCGCCCCCTCTCGGGGGAATCGTGCCCAAAGGCGACAGCAGACTCGGCGAACTATGGTCGAGGCGCCCTTTGTCGGCGGGATCGCCAGTGGGGAGGGACCAGTGAGCCAAGATCGCCAAATCGACGTCGACGTCGTGGTCGTCGGGAGCGGATTCGGTGGCAGCGTCACCGCCCTACGGCTGACGGAGAAGGGGTACCGGGTCGCAGTCCTCGAGACCGGCCGTCGCTTCGACGAGTCGACCTATCCGAAGACCTCGTGGCGGGCCCGGTCGTTCTTCTGGGCGCCGAAGCTCGGCTGCTACGGCATGCAGCGCATCTCCTTCCTGAAGGACGTCATGGCCCTGTCGGGCTCGGGAGTCGGGGGCGGCTCGCTCATCTACGCGAACACGCTCTACGAGCCGCTTGCGCCGTTCTTCGACGACCCCCAATGGTCGGCGATCACTGACTGGCGCGACGAGCTCAGGCCGGCCTACGACCAGGCCAAGCGCATGCTGGGTGTGGTGCCCAACCCCACCCTCACTCCCTCCGACGAGGTCATGAAGGCAACCGCCGAGGAGATGGGCGTGGGCGACACCTTCCACGCCACACCGGTGGGCGTGTACTTCGGACGGCCGGGGGTTGAAGCCGAAGACCCCTTCTTCGGCGGAGTGGGACCGTCCCGGCAGGGCTGCCTCGAGTGCGGTGAGTGCATGACCGGTTGTCGCCACGGCGCCAAGAACACCCTGCTCAAGAACTATCTCTACCTGGCCGAGCGCGCCGGGGCGCAAGTCCACCCCCTCACCACGGTCACCCGCGTCCGGCCCAGGGATGGCGGCGGCTACGTGGTCGAAACCGTGCGAACCGATCATCGACGCCAGAAGGAGCAGCGCACCTTCAGCGCCACCGATGTCGTGTTCGCCGCCGGGACGCTCGGGACCCAGAAGCTCCTCCACGCCATGAGGGACGAGGGCACGCTGCCCCACCTCTCCGAACGCCTGGGCGAGCTCACTCGCACCAACTCCGAGGCCATCCTGGGGGCACGCACCTTCGAACGGGGCGCCGATTTCACCCGCGGGGTGGCCATCACCTCGTCGTTCCACCCTGATGACCACACCCACGTCGAACCGGTCCGCTACGGCAAGGGCTCGAACTCCATGGGGATGCTCATGGCCAGGCTCGTCGACGTCACCGACCGGTCTCGAGTGTCCGAGTGGTGGGCCGAGGCGCGCCGCGCTCCGATCGCCACGGCGCGCTGTCTGAGCCAGCGCCACTGGTCGGAGCAGACCATCATCGCCCTCGTCATGCAGACCCTCGACAACTCGATCACCTGCTACACCAAGCCCGGTCGCTTCGGGCGACGGGTCCTCACCTCGAAGCAGGGGCACGGCCAGCCCAACCCAACGTGGATCCCGGTCGGCCACGAGGCGGTCCGCCGCATGGCCCGTCGCATCAAGGGGATCCCCTGCGGGGGGTGGAACGACATCTTCAACGTCCCGATGACCGCCCACATCATCGGGGGAGCGGCCATCGGCGACAGCGCCCGGACCGGCGTCATCGACCCTTACCACCGCGTCTACGGGCACCCGGGACTCCATGTCGTCGATGGCGCCGCGGTGTCGGCGAACCTGGGCGTGAACCCGGCACTGACCATCACGGCACAAGCCGAGCGCGCCATGGCCCTGTGGCCCAATGCTGGCGGTGACGATCTCCGGCCTCCTTTGGGTGATCCCTATCGGCGGATCGATCCCATCGCACCGAGGACGCCCAGCGTGCCCACGACCGCACCGGGGGCACTGCGGATCGGACGACACCGGTCGCCCGGCGCAGCGGGTTCGCGAGCTGCTCGGTGAGCAGGCCACGTCAGGGATCGGGGACGGAAGCGGCAGTGACGGTGCGCTCAACGCGACGGGAGGGTCGGCCGACAGGACGGGCACAGACGATGCGGAGCCGGTGTGACTCCCGCATGGCAGCTCTCCCGGCGCGCCTGCGCAGCGAGCCGTAGGCTCCGGCAGGTGCACACCCCTTTCGAGGTGAAGGTTCCCGTGCGGGCGCAGTCGCGGCTCCGGCCGCTCATCGGTGCGACGCGCTACGCCGAACTCGAGCAGACCGGGTCGAGGGCCCGAGCAGTTCTCGGCGGCATCACGGTCTGGAACGTGAGCTCGACCGCCGACGGTGGCGGCGTCGCGGAGATGCTCCATGTGCTCGTGGGCTACATCCTCAACGCCGGCGTCGACGTCCGGTGGGTCGTTCTCAGCGGGGACGAGGAGTTCTTCCGGATCACCAAGCGGATCCACAACCGACTGCACGGATTCAGCGGTGACGACGGCGAACTCGGGCCAGCCGAGGCTGCGCACTACCGGGGGATCGCCGAGCAGAACGCAGAAGGGCTTTCGAAATCGGTCCATGCCGGCGACGTGGTGCTGCTGCACGATCCGCAGTCCCTTGGGCTCGCCGAGGCCGTGAGCGAGATCGGTGCAATCGTTGTCTGGCGGTCCCACATCGGGACAGCGCTCAGCAACCGCTGGACCGAGGACGCGTGGACGTTTCTCCGCCCGCACTTGGGTGCCTGTCGTGCCTTCGTCTTCTCCCGTGAGAGCTACGCACCCTCGTGGCTGCCGGCCGAACGGGTCACGACGATCCATCCCTCCATCGATCCGTTTTCCCCGAAGAACCAGGGTCTGGCCGACCCTGAGGTCCGCTCGATCCTGACCACCGTCGGCGTGCTCGCAGGGCCCGACGTCGCGCAGCTCTCCTCGAACGGGAAGCCACGCCGCCGGCGAGTCACGCGCCGTGCCGCCATCGTCGCCGACGGTCCGCCGCTCGACCCGGAGACGCCGGTGGTCATCCAGGTCTCGCGCTGGGACCGCCTGAAGGACATGCAAGGGGTCATGGAGGGCTTCGCCGAGCACGGGATCCTCCGGAACGAGGCCCACCTCGTCCTCGCCGGCCCGGCGGTAGCAGGGGTGACCGATGACCCGGAGGGAGCCGAAGTCCTCGAGGAATGCGTCGCGGCGTGGGAGTCATTGCCCATAGGTGCGCGTCGGCGCGTCCGCCTCGTCGCCCTGCCCATGGTGAACGTTCGGGAAAATGCGGTGATGGTCAATGCACTGCAGCGCCACGCGTCAGTGATTGTGCAGAAGAGCCTGGCTGAGGGATTCGGCCTCACTGTTGCAGAGGGGATGTGGAAGGCAAAGGCCGTCGTCGCGTCGGCAGTCGGTGGCATCATCGACCAGATCGCGCCCGACACGGGCATCCTGCTCGAGGACCCGACCGATCTCGATGCGTACGGTCGGGTGCTGGCGTGGTTGCTCGAGCGGCCTGGCACCATTGCTGATCTCGGTGCCCGGGCCAGGCAGCGGGTACTCGAGGACTTCGTGGGGGACAAGCACCTGATCGCCTACGCAAAGCTGATCGAGCGGTTGGTGATTCCAGGCCTGGCTCCTGCCGGGGTCCTCGGCAGTGCCGACACCGCCGCACCCCCCGACTGAGCCCCTCCACGACGGCGACGAACTCGAGTCGGCACCGTCGTGGAGGCGATCCGCCTACCGGCGAACCTGGCTGGGTCCCCAGCCGACCTCGAGATCTAGCGGGTGGAGGCCCTCTTCGCGGCAGCCTTCTTGGTCGGGGACTTGCGGGCCGTTGTCTTGCGTGCGGCAGCCTTCTTGGCCGAGGCCTTGCGGGCGGTTGCCTTCTTGGCGGCAGCCTTGCGTGGCGCTGCCCTGCGAGCGGCGGCCTTCTTGGCGGCAGCCTTTCGTGCCGGCACCCGGGTGGCTGCAGCGTGACCGACGTCGACGACCCTCTGTGCGAGATCGTTCGACGCGCCAACGAGCTGCTCGGTCATCTTGAACGCCGAGTCGATGATGTGCTGTCGGGTGACCCCGTCTTCTACGACATCGGGGAACGCACGGTTGACCGAGTCGACGAAGTTTCGGACCGCGTCGATTGCCGTCTTCTCCGCGTTGACGACAGAAGCGACGACGCGGCTTGCACCGTCGCTTCCGGTTGCTCTGGTTGCTCTGGTTGAACGTGCCATGTGAACACCTTTTCTTTCTGCCGACGTGCGGCTGCAGCAATGATGCAGGCACGGGCAGCCGAGCGGAAGAGGCTTTCGGCAGGTTCTCATCCGTCAGGCACAGATGACGACGCCGCCTCGCCCCTGTTTGCAGAACGCGCGGCCACTATCCGAGTAAGCCGGACCGGTGGCCGAACCCCTACCCCGCACCGCAGGGCGATCGGAGCACGGGCGGATCGATCAGCCCAGTGGGTGGCACAGAGTGTCCGGTGGGCGGGGCGGTCGCGCCCCTGCAGCGCTAGCTCTGCTGGCTCCAGAATGCGCACTGGTGCTCGGTGGCGAAGGTCGTCGCCACCTTGGGGGAGGGGGTGTCGAGTGACCACATCTGCTCACCCGTCGGCGTGAAACGGCTCCAGTGCGCTCCGCCCGGCGAGCTCGGGTTCGCGCCCTTCGCGAAGTTCGTCCACGAGGTCTTCATGGTCGACGCCAGCTTCACCTGTGCGCTGGAGAGAGTGCCGGGAAATGCTGTGTTGCTGAGTGAGAAGAGGTACTGCACCTCCGATTCGTGGGCTGCACCGTAGGGGAAACCCACCGGAGCGAGGTAGCGCTCGGGGGCGTTCTGGTCGTTGAACTCGTACGCATAGGTCGCCACGTACTTGGACAGCGACTGGTCAAGGGTGAGAGCGGGGCATGAGAACGACTCGTCGGTCCAGGCCGCCGCGTACGCCAACGGAGCGCTCGGGTAGGCGCTGAGTGGATAGTGCAGCGCCACGACCGCGGCCGCCGCCGGGGTGATGGCGAACCTCGACGCGAGGGTGCTCTCGTAGTTGGCGGCGGTGACGGTGGACCCGGCCAGCTGGTAGAGCCCGACGAACAGCCGCCGCTCGTCGCCGTTCGTGCCATCGATGACCGGCATGTGGTTGAACGCGCCGGTGGCAAAGGCGGTGCCGAGGGACTCCGGCAGCACGTCGCTGTCGACATTGGGGTCATAGCCAGCGGGGTTCTGGGCGGCCAGAATGGCCCCCACCGGAAGGCTGCGGAGGCACGTTGCGCTCTGGTCCGCACAGCCCGCAGCCGTGGCGAAAGACTCGCCGGCTGCCTCGGCCGTCGCCAGCGGCGTCGTGGTGAGGGCGTAGGTCCCGCTTTCCACGATGGCTCGCGAGAAGAGGCCCTTGGCGCCGGGCGACGCCAGCTGGGACAGCACGCTCAGGCCTCCCGCCGACTCGCCGAACAGCGTCACCTTCCCGGCGTCGCCACCGAAGTGGGCGATGTTGGACTGCACCCAGCGCAGGGCGGCCTGCTGGTCCATGAGCCCGTAGTCACCTGAGGGCCCGCCGGGACCGGACGCGAGCGCCGCGTTGGCCAGGAAGCCGAGGGCACCGAGGCGATAGTTGATTGTGACGACCACCACGCCGTGGGCGACGAGGCCGGCTGGGTCGTAGTCGTTGCTCTCGCCCCAGTCGAGTGCCCCGCCGTGGATCCACACCATGACCGGCAACTTGGCGGCAGCGCCGGTGCGCCCTGATGGGGCGTAGACGTTCAAGTACAGGCAGTTTTCCGACGTGCTGGCCACGCCGAAGGGCGATGCCGGCTGCGCACAGTTCTGGGCGAACTGGGTGGCTGCGAGCACGCCTGACCACGTTGCGGCGGGCTGCGGTGGCTCCCAGCGCAGGGGCCCGACGGGCGGGGCCGCGTAGGGGATGCCGAGGAACTCGGTGGTCGAACCGGTGGTCAGGCCCTGCACCGCGCCGTCGGAGGTGGCGACGACTGGGGACTTGCGCGCACCCTGGGCCGGAGAGGTGTTCGTGCTCGCTCGGGCGGAGGACCCGCTCACGGACAGCAGCACGCCGGTCACGACCACAGCGGCCAAGCCAGCGCGGTACCAACGAGAGGAGCCGAACGGGGCCCTTCGCTGCAGGGTCATGGACGACAACTCCGAACGGGGCACGGTGGTGAGGCTCTTTCCGATGGCTGGTCGTACGTCGACGATGGTTGGGCCGCGAGACGCTGCGAGCGCGGGGCAAGGCCTGGGTGACCGCCGCCGGTCACCCAGGTTGGCCGGCGAGGTCCGACTGCGGGCCGAGGGCGCGAGTCACCGGCTCCACGACGGTGCCGATCGACCCGTTCAAGAGGTCGACGGCGTCGTCCAGCCGACCGATCATGGCGGGCTTTCCCGTGGACTCGACGAATCGGCACGCGGCCTCCACCTTGGGCCCCATCGAGCCGGGAGGGAAGGGGTGGCCACGGAGGTCGGCGGGCGTGGTGTGCCCGATCGGCTTGGCGGAGCCGGTGCCGAAGCCGATCTCGACGTTGGCGACGTCGGTCAGGATCATCAGGGCATCCGCTCGGAGGTCTCGGGCGAGCAGGGCCGCGCTCAGGTCCTTGTCGATCACCGCCTCGGCACCGTGCAGGCGGTCGTCGGGTCCCCGGGTCACGGGAATCCCGCCGCCGCCCGAGCAGATGACGATGGCGCCGTCGCCGAGCAATGTGCGGATGGTCGGCAGTTCGAGTATCGCTAGGGGCTCGGGCGACGCAACCACCCGGCGCCAGGCGCTGCCGTCATGGCGCATCTCCCAGCCTCGCTGCGCCGCCACCCGGCTGCTCTCGGCCTCGGTGTAGACCGGGCCCACGAACTTGGTGGGCAGCGCAAAGCCCGGGTCGTCGGCCGCCACCTCGGTCTGTGACACGAGGCTCACCACCCTTCGTCCCGGGAGTACGTTGCCGAGCGCCTGGAGGAAGAAGTAGCCGATCATCCCCTGGGTCTGCGCGCCCAGCACGTCGAGCGGGTACGGCGAGGGGAGGTCGGGATCGAGGGCGCTCTCGCTGGCCAAGAGGCCGACCTGGGGGCCGTTGCCGTGGGTGATCACCAGGTCGTGGTCGCCGGCGAGCGGCGCCAGTGCCCGGGCTGCCACGTCGACATGGCGCTCCTGGATCTGTGCCAGTGGCACCTCCCCGCGTTCGAGCAGGGCGTTGCCGCCGACGGCGACGACCAGCAGCACCTCAGTCGCCGATGGTTGCGACCATGGCCGCCTTGATGGTGTGAAGGCGGTTCTCGGCCTGGTCGAAGACGATCGACGCCGTCGACTCGAACACCTCGTCGGTCACTTCGAGCTCAGACAGGCCCCACTTCTCGTGGAGCTGGCGGCCCAGTTCGGTCTCGGTGTTGTGGAGGGACGGCAGGCAGTGCATGAATTTCACGTCGGGATTGCCGGTCGCCTCGAGGAGCGCCGAGTTGACCTGGTAGGGGAGCAGCGCTTTGATCCGCTCGCCCCATTCCGATGCAGGCTCGCCCATCGACACCCAGACGTCCGTGTAGATGAAGTCGGCTCCCTCGACCATGGCGGTGAGCTCCCCGAGGTGGATCCGGGCTCCGGAGCGCCGGGCCAACGCCTGGGCCGTCGCTTGGACCGCATCGGTCGGGAGGAGGTCACCGGGGGCGATGATCCGGACGTCGAGGCCGAGCAATGCCGCGGTGACCAACAGCGAGTTGGCAGTGTTGTTGCGGGCATCCCCGACGTAGCAGAGGGTGACATCTTCGAGCGGCTTGCCGGCGTGGTCCCGGATGGTCTCGACGTCGGCCAGCATCTGGGTGGGGTGCCACTGGTCGGTCAGGCCGTTCCACACCGGCACCCCGGAGAATTCGGCCAGCGCCTCGACTGACGCCTGGGCGAAGCCCCGGTATTCGATGCCGTCGAACATCCGCCCGAGCACCCGGGCCGTGTCCTTGATCGACTCGGAGCTGCCGATGTGGCTTCCTTCTGGCCCGAGGTAGGTGACGTGCGCCCCCTGGTCGTGGGCGCCGACTTCGAACGCCGCCCGTGTCCGCGTCGAGGCCTTCTCGAAGATGAGGGCGATGTTGCGCCCGGTCATCCGCTGCACCTCGGTGTCGGTGTGCTTCTCGAGGCGAAGCGTGTCGGCGAGGTCGACCAGGAAGAGGAACTCGTCCTTCGTGAAGTCGACTTCTTTTAGGAGGCTTCGTCCGTGCAGGTCGATGGAGGTGTCCACTGCGTGCGTACCGTTATGCCGCATCGCGCACGGTCGGGCAGGTCATGCAACGTGGGCCACCCCGGCCACGCCCGAGCTCGCTGCCCGAGATGCCGATCACCTCGATGCCGTGTTTGCGCAGCATGGTGTTGGTGGCCACGTTGCGCTCGTAGCCGAGGACCACGCCGGGGGCGACCGCCAGGTAGTTGGTGCCGTCGTCCCACTGCTCGCGCTCGGCGGCTCGGACGTCCTCGTCGGTGGTGAGCACGGTGATCTCAGCGACGTCGAGGATCTCCGCCAGGGTCTCCCAGAGGCTGTGGTTGCGCGAGACGCTGAGCTGTCCCGGCTCGTCGCCCGCGGTGATGGTCCAGCTGCGCAGATGGCGGTCGAAGTACGGGTAGAGGACGAACGTGTCGATGTCGACCATCGACATGACCGTGTCGAGGTGCATGAAGGCGTGGCTGTGGGGGAGCTCGATGGCCACCACCTTGGTCGCCTGCCCGGCGGCGAACAGCGCGTGGGCCACCGCCTCGATGGCCATGGGGGTGGATCGCTCACCCATGCCGATCAGCACCGCGCCGTGGCCGATGACGTGGACGTCGCCGCCCTCCAAGCTGGCCGGCTGGTAGGAGTGGTCCCCGTCGCCGTAGTACGTCACGAAGTCGGCCCCGGCGAAGAGGGGGTGGAAGTTGTAGATGGCCCGGGTGTGGAGCGACTCGCGTTGCCTCGCCGGCTTGGCCATCGGGTTGATGGTCACCCCGCCGTAGATCCAGCAGGAGTTGTCCCGCTGGAACAGGTGGTTGGGCAGGGGGGTGAGCACGAAGTCGTCCGCCCGCAGCTTGTCCCACGTGAGGCTGTGGGTGTGGAGCGGGTGCAGGTCGGCCTTCAGGATCCCGCCGATGCAGAACTCGGCCAGGGCGGTGCCGCCGAGGTCCTCGAAGAGGCGGCGCACCGGGTCGACCAGTGAGGGCCCGAGGATCTCGGGGGTGCACAGCCGGTCGAGCACGAAGTCGCGCCCCTCGGGCAACTCGAGCGTTTCGGCCAGGAGCTGGCCGTAGTAGTGGACGAGGACACCCTTCTCCCGGAGGGACTCGGTGAAGGCGTCGTGCTCCTCCTTGGCCTTTGAGCCCCACACGATGTCATCGAAGAGCAAGGACTCGATGTTGTCGGGTGTCAGCCTCGAGAGCTCGAGCCCGGGCCGGTGCACAATGGCCTGACGGAGCTGGCCGACCTCAGAGGCAACGTTGAACGTCATGGTGGTCCTTTCGGGGTCTCGGAGATGCGGCATGGGGGGTCAGGAAAGCTCTGCGCCGGCCTCCGCCGGGACTTGGTCGGGAAGGTCGACCGGTTCGGCCGCCTCACCTAGGCGCTGACGGCGGGCGTTCAAGAAGGCGTAGAGGATGAGGCCGGCCAGGATGACGACGAGGGCCTGGTAGACGACCTGGTAGCCCGAGGCGAAGGTCACCCACATGGAGAAGAGCACGCTGGCCCCGGCCACCGAGAGGTCCCGGGCGAGCAACCAGCCCACGACCCGCCGCCGACGCGAGACGAGGAAGGTCAGCTGGGCGATGGCCGACATGAAGTAGGGGATGGCCACGGTGACCACGGTGAGGTCGACCAGGTAGGTGAAGACGGTCAGTCCCGAACTCGACGTGTAGCGCCAGAGCATGAGCAGCGACGGCAGGGCGGTGCCGACCAGGATGCCGAACCAGGCCGTGCCGTTCCTGTCGGTCCAGGCGAAGGGGCGGGGGAACATGTCGTCCTGGGCGATGGCCCTCGAGGTCTCGGTCACGATCAGGGTCCAGCCGTTGAGGGCCCCGATCCCCGAGATGACGGCGATGGCCGCGATGAACTTCCCGGCCCACGTGCTGTGGGGGAAGATGCTGTCGAAGGCGTTGACGAAGGGTGAGCCGGTGTTGATCAGGGTGTGGTGGGCCACCAGGCCCATCACCGCAGCGGTGACGACCACATACAAGATGGCGCTCGCCGCCGTGCCGATCATCGAAGCCCGGAGGACGTTGCGCCGGGGGTCGCGCACCCGCTTGGCCGTGACGGCGGCCGCCTCGACACCGATGAAGGAGAAGAGGGCCACGCCGGCCGCGATGCCGATGCCGCTGTAGAGGCTGCCGCCCGAGGCGTTGAAGGGCCCGAAGTGGGCCTTCTCGACGAAGGCCCAGCCCACGATGCCCACGAACAGCAGCGGGAAGAACTTGAGGACGACGGTGATGTTCTGGAAGACCGCCATCTGGCGGATCCCGGCCAGGTTGATGAGGGCGGGGACCCACAGGCCCACCAGGGCGATGCCGAAGTTCTCCATCCCGCTCGGGTGGGCGAAACCGAACAGAGCGTCGACGTAGAAGACCCACGACGACACGATCGCCGCGTTGCCCGCCCAGGACTGGATCCAGTAGCACCAGCCGACCAGGTAGCCGGCGAAGTCGCCGAACTCGTGGCGAGAGTAGGCGTAGAGCCCACCGTCGCTGTTGGGGACGCGCTTGGTGAGTTGGCCGAACAGGACGGCGAGCAGCATGGCGCCCACCGCGACGACACCGAGAACGGCGATGCCCATGGTGCCTGCACCGGCCAGCACTGCCGGCATGGTGAACACCCCTGTGCCGACGATGCTGCCGATGACCAGCCCGGTGGCCGAGGTCAGCCCGAGGGCGTGCGATTTCTCCTGGTTGCGTGGCGAGAGGGTGTCACCCGGAGGCGCTGCATGCGGGGGCGGGGGGGCGGTACTGAGGGACATCGAGGTTCCTTTCCTATGCCACAGTCGCCGTCAAGCGCAGGCTCGTTGCACTTCTGACTGTGGCGGAAGATCGCCAGACTCGGCAGGGCACAAAGTCCCGAGCGCCGGGCGCACCCCCGGCAGAAGGCGCCCCATCCTCTCCGGCGATGGCGATGCGGGAAATTGCACTCCGAGGCGCATCGAGCGACGGTGGGCACGCCCGGTGGATACGGCGGAACCGAGGGCCCGTAGGCTCGGGAAGTGCGGGGCCGGTCGCTGTCATCTCGTGACGCGCGACGGCATTGCCAGCAGATGCGTGGTGCTCACAGATGTCTCCTCGGCGATGGAACTGCGTCACCAAGGTCTGGAGCGACGATCGATGGCCGCTCAGGGAAGCGGCTCAGATGAGGTGCTGCAAGCGGACAGTACACCCCGGTCGTGGTGTTCCACAAAGGGCAACCTCGTGGTGCGGCGCGGTGCCTCCGGCGGCGTGACGGACCACACGGCAACCGGGTTGGTCTGGCGCGCTCGGCACCTCGGCGATGATCTAGCCTCGGGTGGTGCCGGTTGAAGCAAGGGTTGGCAGCGCTGAATCTGGTCCTCGTTGAGCGCAGGTGCCTCGACGAGGAGAAGGCCGTGTTGCCGCCAGTTCAGATCAGTGGTGCTTGCGTCCTCGGACGGGTCCGTCCGTGTTGAGAGTCCCACAGCCCCACCCGTACGAGCAGTCCGAGTCCACGCCGGGAATGTGCGGCACTGCGGTCCCGCCCAGGCGTCCCCCCGCCGCCCCCGACCCGGTTGTCGACAAGGTCGTCGATCTCTGCCAGGCATCGGCATCGCCGTCATGAGCTGCTTGGCCCTCCTGGGGATCTTCGTGCCGTCTCTCGGATGGCATTGGGTCCTGTTCGTTTGGGTGTACGCGCTCGCGTGGTTCCTCGTCACCGACCGGGTGAAGCTCCTGGCCTATCGCGTCTTCGATCCGACAGGCGTCGCCGACGAACCGGGCGAGGAGGGGACCTCGCAACCCGAGGTCCGAGGGACCGCGGCTGCGGGCGCCCATGACGACGGTCCGCACGCTGCAATCGGCTGAGTGCGGACCCATGCCGCTGCGCGCTGCCCGTGAGCCGGGCAGCGCGGCGCTGCCGCGCGCAGGACGGCGATGCACCCGGCGGTGTTCATCTGTCGCTCCCGGGGGCGAGCCGTGAGGGCATGGTGCGTCCCGCCGACGTTGCGCGGCTACCGGGCAGCGTGGCTGGGCGCCGATGCCCTCGCGGGCTTGAGCCTCATGGCGGTCGCGCTGCCCTCGCAGATGGCCACCGCCGTACTAGCGAACATGCCCGTGGTCGCCGGCCTGTTCGCCTTTGTCGCCGGCTCACTGTTGTACGCAGTGCTCGGCCGGAACCGCCACCTCTCGGTCGGCGCTGATTCGACCATCGCCCCGGTGCTGGCCACCGGCGTGGCGTCGATCGCCGTCGTGGGAACCGCCGGCTATGTCACGGCCATGGCCTTCACCGCCCTCTTGGTCGGCGCCGTCCTGATCGCGGTCGGCCTGTTCCGTCTCGGGTGGATCGCCGAGTTCCTCTCGACACCGGTGATCGCCGGGGTCCTCGCCGGCATCGCCGTCGAGATCATCGTCCGGCAGATCCCCGTCATCCTGGGAATACCCGCTGGTACCGGGAGCACCATCGACCGCTTGCACCATGTCGTCACCGACGTGGGCCAGGTCAACGGGTGGTCATTGCTGATCGCGCTCGGCGTCCTGACCGTGATCATCGCCTTCCAGCGGGTGAGCCGACGTCTGCCCGGCGCGCTCATCGCCCTCGTCGTGTCGGTCATCGCGGTGAAGGCTTTCGGCCTGTCTGCCGACCACGGTGTTGCCCTTGTCGGCGCGGTCCACGGCGGGCTCCCCCGAGTGCGCCTCCCCACCGTGTCGTGGTCGCAGCTGCGACGCCTGCCAGCACCTGTCCTCACGGTGGCGTTCCTGTGCATCGCCCAGACCGCAGCCTCTGTACGGAGCGCACGCTCAGCGACAGCAGATGTGGTCGGCTTCAACCGGGACCTCGTCGCCATTGGTGCGGGCAGTCTCGGGGCCGGGATGATCGGATCGTTCGCGGTCGACGCCAGCCCCCCGAATTCAGCCGTCTCGGCATCCGCCGGCTCCCGATCCCAACTCACCAACATCTTCGCAGCACTCGCTGTACTCGTTGTGGTGCTGGCGTTCTCCGGAGCGTTGGCGGACATCCCCGAAGCAACGCTGGGCGCCACGCTCGTGTTCATTGCGGCCAAGCTGTTTCGTGTCGGCGAGCTGCGGGCCATCTTGCGCTTCGACCGCCTCGAATTCGCACTTGCGACGATCACCCTGTTGGTGGTGGCGCTCGTCGGCATCGAGCAGGGGGTGCTGGCTGCCCTGATCCTCTCGCTGGCCGACCGGACCAGGCGATCGGCACGGCCCCAGGATGCGGTCCTCGGCCGCGAGCCGGGCACCGACCACTGGGTCCCGCTCGACGTCGGGCAGCCAACCGAGCAGGTGCCGGGCATTCTCGTCTACCTCGTCTACGCGCCGCTGTGGTACGGCAACGCTGACTACTTGCGCGTACGGATCGGCCAGCTCGTCGAGGGGAGCCCCGAGCCGGTCAAGGCCGTGATCCTCGATGCGGGCGGGATCTCGGACATCGACTACACGGGGCTCCAGGCGCTTCGATCCCTCGCCCTGGACCTTGAGCGGCGTGGCACCGTGGTCGCAGTCGCCCGGGCATCCAAACTGGTGCACCACGACTTGAAACACGGTGCGCTCCTGGAGCAACTGGGTCGAGATCATCTCTTCGCCTCGGTGGACGAGGCCGTGGTCGCTCTCTGCGAATGAGCGGCGCACCGGGGCCAGACATTCGATGGGCGAACCGACGACGAGCCAGAGGACTCGCACCATCGGGCGTCAAGGACGTGCGACAGACGTCCCGACGAGGGCATGAGTGGTCGATCCGCAACCCGTGTAGGGTCATCGCGGCAGCCCGATCGTCACGAACGTGTGCAAGGGCGGCGATGTTTCGAAGCCGTCACTCCAGTCCCTTGGTGGCGCAGACTGGCACCAAGGGAGAGAAGATGACCGGACCTGGGCAGCTCGAGCTGCTCGACCCCGGGGTCGAGACCGATGCACCGCACTCCGCGTGGAGCCGTGCGACTCGGCAGGTCGTTCGTCTTTTCGGGCTGTCGTTTGCGACCTTGCCGGGAGACCGCGTGCGCGGTCCGGGCATTCCCGACCCCCCCGCGCCTGCGCGCGGCCACTTTGTCCCCCGAGGTGCCGTCGGGGTCCTGGCGAACGCACCGGTGAAACCCGGCTTTCGGGGATCCGTCCCAGTCGAGAACCTGGCCGGGGTGAAGAACCCGACGGGTGCCACGATGCCAGGCTCGTGCGCAATGGCACTGCCGAACAGCACGGCGCCGAGTTGCCCGGGATGTGAGTGCAGCCTGACGCACGGTGCACTCGACGGCCCTGCGAGTGAGCTCACCGGCCGCGATGTCGCTCCCACGGCATGGCGTGCGCAGCCCCACGTTCTCCCGCCCCAGGTCGAGCCGGCACCATTTCGGGACCTTGCACGACCGTCGGCTGGAGCGCAGCGCACCGTGTCGGTGCAGGCAAACGACTACGCGGCGCCAGCTGTGGGCACCAGTGGCGTGCTGCCCGACTTCCCCCGGACGGCGCTGTCGTGACCCGGGCGTTCTGCGTGTCGATCGACTTCTCCTGGACCCCAGTGGTCGTTTCGATCCAGGGGGAGCTCGACATCGCCACCGCGCCCGAGCTGACGGCCCTTCTCGGCGCGCTGATCGATCGGGGACATCGGGCGGTGGCTCTGGATCTGGTGGCCCTGGACTTCATGGACGCCTCGGGACTCGGCGTTATCGTCGCCGCGTTGAACCGCCTGGGACATTCGACCGGCGCGCTCACCGTCCGTTCTCCCCCATCGATGATCTGCAGGCTGCTGTCGCTGACCGGGTTGTCGCACGTCCTCAGCGAGGACGATCGAGCGCGCAGCGTTGCCTGAGGGATCCCGCCTGCGGCGTGCCGAAGGGCTCGACCACCGCGCCGGCCAGCACCAGTTCGTCGGCGGGATCAGCGCCGGGTCTTGAGCGGGTCGAGTGCAATCGGGTTCACGGCGCCCTCGGCGACGCCCCGAGCGAGTTCAGTGAGCCCGAGGTTGTGGTTGCGGGCGTGGTTGCGCAGCCGCTGGAACGCAACAACCATGTCGACATGGCAGGCTTCGCTGATCTTGCCCTTCGCCTGTTCGATCAGCACCCGGCTGGTGAGCGCGAAGTTGAGCTGGTCATTCAGGGCCTGGGCGTTGAGCGCCGCCTGATGCTGGAGGATCGCGATGGTCGCGACATCGGCGAGCCCCTGGGCGGCCTGGACGTCTGCATCCTCGAGTGCCCCCCGGTCGGAACGGAACATGTTGAGCGCGCCGATGGTACGGCCTCGGAGGCGCATGGGCAGGCAGTGGACCGAATGGAATCCCCCGGCGAGTGCCAAGGGGGTGAACCGGGGCCAGCGGCCATCGGTCGTCGACAATTCGAGGTTGACGATGGCGCCACCATCGTTGAAGCAGTCCACACAAGGGCCCTCGTCAGCCTGGAGCTGGAAGAGCTCGAGCACCCGCATTGCTTCGTTCGACGAGGCGACCACCTGGAGGTCGCCGGCGGGTGAGGCGAGCATGACCCCTGCGGCCGCGACGTCGAGCGTGTCCACGCAGCGGTCGCTTAGGACCGTCAGGACATCGATGACGTCGAAGTCATCGACCAGGTTGTCGGCCAGCTCCACCAGTGTGTGGAGGAGGAGCGCTTCTCGGGTCATCGCGACACCAATCCGTGAGATGGGACTCATCGGCGATGCAGCGTTCCCGCCGATACAACGAGCTGCACTGATTATCGCACCCCGGGGAGCGGCACCCCTCCACCGGTCTCCTCGCCCTCGAGGGGGTCGAAGCGGAGCCGCCGAGCGACCACCTCCGTTGCCACCTCGGTGATCGTGCAGTCGGTGCCATACGCATGGGCGCGCAGACGTACCAGGGCGTCGCCCACCCCTTCGCCCACCTGGACGGAAACCATGCCCGACGCCTGGTGGACCACTGCCTGGAAGTTGGCACCGGTCGCGAGCTCCGCTCCGACCGTCCCCAGGGCCGCTCCGGCCTGCAGGGACAGGATGGCGCGGGCCACGACGTCGGCCATGACGAGTGCGTCGGCGTGTTGTTCGTCACCGAGCGGCCCCGTCTGGTCCCGGTAGAGGCCGATGGCTCCGAGGCGGGCCGCACCGACGTGGACCGGGAATCCAAAAACGGCCCTCGCTCCCGCATCGGTGCCGGCCGGAGCGAACGCCGGCCACCGCCCGTAGGGGAAAGGGCTCGCAAGGTCGGGTTCGAAGACCGGCCCATCGAGCGCCCACGCGTCGAGGCAGGGTCCCTCCCCGAGGGCGAACTCGAGCTCAGCCAGCGTCTCGGACACGACATCGCCACCGCACAGCACTCCCTGGAAGCGGCCGTCGGAGAGGAGCACGAGCCCCGCACCGTCCATCGCCGTCACCTCGGCCGCAACCTGGCAGAGCCGGGTGGGCCCGGGAAGCGCCTCACCGCCCTCCGAGAGGAGCAGCAAGATGCGCGTCAGGCGTTCTTCCATCAGCGGTCCTCGTGTCGGACCGGCAGGCCAGAGCGCGACCGAGACATGCGTGCAGTCACCGTTGGGTCTCCTTGTCGACTGACGAGACGCTCAACGAGGACTGGATTCAGCGCACCTGGCCCGGGTTGACCGGGCTCCGCCCAACCTAGCCCTTGAGGGATGTGCCGAGCTCCCTCGGCGTCTGCAGGGGCTCGCGCTGCCAACCGGGTCCCTCCCGGACGCGCCGCACCCCGGCCGAGCGGACTCGGTCGGGGTGCGGCGGCAACCGGAGGACGAAGCCGAGGACTACTTCCCGGTTGCGGTGATGTGGGCGGTGCCGAGCGGCATCCCCGCCTTGAAGGCCGTGGTGGCGAACGCCTGGTTCAAGGCAGTGGCAGCCGTCGGGGTCAGGTTCGCAATGGTCCCGTCGAGGTGCACCGCGCCCCCGCTCTCGGTGATCTGGAGCGGCTCGCCGTTGAGCTGGAGCAGCGGAACGTTGGCGGCGGGGTACTGCCCGTTGACGTTGCCGTAGAGGACCGAGTCACCCGGGTCGATGGTGAAGTCGGTGAGCGACACCGTCGTCGAGCCCTTGGTCAGGGTGAGGCCGCTGCCCTGGTGCAGGACCACCCCGTCCACGTAGCCAGGCTTGTAGCTCTTATCGGCGTGGATGACCGCCACCCCACCGGTGATCGGGAACGTGACGGTGCTGCCGCTCGCCGTGGCGGTGCCGGTCACCCCGGGGGTGATGCCCAGGCTGGTGAGTGCGGCCGCGGTCTGGGGGTTGAGGTCGAGCGACGTCGACGAACCGGTCAGCCGCGAGATCTCCGCCACCTTCCCGGTGTAGGTGTTGGCCGTTCCCTTGGCCACCAGGTGGACGGTGCCGAGCTCGGTGCCTCCCTTGATGGCCTGGGTGTTGAATGCCGTGTCGAGGGCGGTGGCCGCAGCACTGGTCAGGTTGGCGATGGTGTCGTTGAGTACCACGTCACCCGAGCCGTCCTTGCTCACGCTCACGTCGCGGCCGTCGAGCTGCAGGAGTGGCGTGGCGTCGGGGGTCCCGTTGACGCTGGCGTAGAGCACCGAGTTCCCCGGGTCCACCACGAAGTCCGACAGCGTCACGGTCGTGCTGCCGGCGGTGAGGGTGAGGCCCGAGCCGTAGTGCTCGATGGAGCCTTCGATGTAGCCGGGCTCGTGGCCCTTGTCGCTGTGGATCTCGACGTAGCCCGAGGTGATCGGGAACGTGACGTCGGAGCCCGACAGGGTGGCGGTCCCGTAGGGGGCGACCTTCACGCCGAGGCTGGTGAGGGCCTGGACGGTGGCGGCATCGAGTGCGACCGTCGTGCCGACCCCGGTGAGGGCCGGGATGGCCGTGACCGTGTCGGTCGTCTGCGCCGACGCGATGCTGGGGGCGACGGCCACCGAGGCCATGGTGGCCCCCGCGATCCCGGCGACTGCAACTGCTGTGAGATGACTTCTCAGGTGAGGCACGCGTTCATCCATTCTGTGGGGGGGGGCTTGTAATGAGTGTTCGGAGCGAACCGCACAGTTGGATGACGGTTGCGTGACGCCACGTTGCCGGACCGCCACACCGAGCTCCCGCTCGAGCAACTGGTGTTCCCGGGCGAGGCCCGGGATCCGGGAAGCAACAGCCCGAGCCCGCGCACCAGGGTTCCGCTACCGTGGCGGCGTGGTGCGACCGCCGGGGGGCGTCTCGGAGCAACGTGGCAGCGTGCGGCCATGAGCGCTCACGGGGACTTCGACGTCCTCGTCATCGGTGCCGGGTTCGGTGGGATGTACATGGTCCACTCGGCGCGCCAGCACGGGTTGCGTGTGCACGCTCTCGAAGCGGGGGGCGACGTGGGGGGCACGTGGTACTGGAACCGCTATCCCGGCGCGCGCTGCGACGTCGAGAGCCTTGAGTACTCCTACGGCTTCTCCGACGATTTGCAACAGGACTGGGTCTGGACGGAGCGCTACGCCAGCCAGCCCGAGATCCTTGCCTATGCCGACCACGTCGCGACGAGGTTCGACCTGCGGCGTGACATCTCGTTCACTACCACGGTGCGCTCGGCGACCTTCGACGAGGAGAGGTCGCGCTGGATAGTGCGAACCGAGGCCGGCGAGGAGCTCTCCGGGCAATTCCTCGTCACGGCCATTGGCTGCCTGTCGGCGGCGAACATCCCGCCGTTCCCCGGCCTCGAGCACTTCGGCGGCGAGTGGCAGCACACCGGCCGCTGGCCCGCTACGGGATTGGACTTCTCCGGCAAGCGGGTCGGCGTGATCGGGACCGGCTCGTCGGGAGTGCAGTCCATTCCGGTGATCGCCGGGCAGGCGGAGAAACTGTTCGTCTTCCAGCGCACCCCCGCCTACACGGTCCCCGCGCACAATCGTGCGCTCTCCGGTGAGGAGGAGAAGGCCATCAAGGCTGATTATCCGGCCTTTCGGGCGGCGAACCGCCTCATGATCACGGCCATGGGCTCGCGATTTCCACTCAACGATGTCTCTGCCCTCGCCGTCTCGCCCGACGAGCGCGAGCGCCTGTTCGAGGAACGCTGGGAGCGCGGCGGCCTGGGCTTCATGGGGTCGTTCAACGACCTGCTGATCGATGCCGCGGCCAACGAGCTCGCGGCTGCGTTCGTCCGCAACAAGATCCGAACGATCGTAGAAGACCCGGACGTGGCCGGCCGGCTCTGCCCGACGACGACGATCGGCTGCAAGCGACTCTGCGTCGACACCGGCTACTACGCCACCTTCAACCGCGACAACGTCGAATTGGTCGATGTCGCCGCTGCACCCATCACCGAGATCACCGCCGCCGGCCTCCGGACGACCGAGCGTGCGTTCGACCTCGACTGCATCGTCTTCGCCACCGGCTTCGACGCCATGACGGGCGCGCTCTCGCGGATCGACATCCGTGGTCGTGGCGGCATGCCGCTGACCGATGCCTGGGCGGAGGGCCCACGCACGTATCTCGGGCTCGGCGTGGCGGGATTTCCCAACCTGTTCACCATCACCGGCCCCGGCAGCCCGTCGGTGCTGGCGAACATGGTCGTGGCAGTCGAGCAGCACGTGGACTGGATCACCGGGTGCATCGAGCACCTGCGCACACGCGGCGTGCGCGAAATCGAGCCGACGGCCGAGGCGCAGGACGCATGGGTGACCTTCGTCGCCGACGTGGCCGACTTTACCCTCTTCCCCACGTGCAACTCGTGGTACCTCGGTGCCAACATCGAGGGGAAGCGCAGGGTGTTCATGCCGTTGCTCGGCTTCCCCGAGTACGTCGAGCAGTGCGAACGGGTGGCGGCGAAGGGCTACGAGGGCTTTGCCCTGATCTAGGTGTACTTGGCCACAAGGTTGGTGACTGGTTGACCTAAGGCGAAGACCTCCAGGAATGTGGTGTTTGCGCACATCACAACCAGGAGGTCTTCAATGTCGCACCGTAATGCCCGGCTGACC
>Ga0302151_10000468_pt1 | contig 23903 bp, 19 predicted proteins | sample I_Bog_N1_3_FD_192428 | JGI IMG/M metagenome (GOLD analysis project Ga0302151, IMG submission 192428) | Peat permafrost microbial communities from Stordalen Mire near Abisko, Sweden - I_Bog_N1_3 | ecosystem: Environmental > Terrestrial > Soil > Wetlands > Peat | place: Sweden: Abisko, Stordalen...
CCCGAAGATATTGCGGAAACGTGGGATATAAAACCCGTTTGCACGGCGGCCAAAGACGTACCTGTCCTCGAATCCCTCCACATCGCCCCCTGCGCCAACCCGGAAATGGTGGTCCATGATGTTGTGGCCCAACTCCCCGCTGCTGCTCCCGAGTCCGTCCGGCCAGACCTCGGTTGCGGAATTCATGAGCACCCAGGCGCTGGCCATCGCCGAGGCGCAGAGGAAGACGATCCGCGACTTGAACACGTACGTCTCGCGGGTCTGCGTGTCCAGGACCTCGACCCCGGTGGAGCGCCGGGTGTCCTTGTTGTAGATGATCTTCGTGACGATCGAAAGGGGCCGCAGCGTCAGGTTTCCGGTCTTCAGTGCCGCGGGAAGCGTCGAGGACTGGGTGCTGAAGTAGGCGCCAAAGGGGCAGCCCAGGTCGCATTTGTTGCGGTACTGGCAGTTGTTGCGGCCGCGGTGCGGGGCGGTGAGGTTGGCCACCCGGCCGATGATCATGCGGCGGGAATCGGAGTAATGGGCCCTTATCCTCGCGGCCACATCCTTCTCGACGCAGTTGAGCTCCATCGGGGGGAGAAATTTGCCGTCCGGCAGCTGGGCGAGTCCCTCAAGGGATCCGCTTATCCCGGCAAACGACTCGGCGTGGTCGTACCACGGCGCCAAGTCGTCGTAGCGCAGGGGCCAATCGACGCCGATGCCCTCCTTCTTGTTGGCCTCAAAATCGAAGGTGTTCCAGCGGTAGCTCTGTCGCCCCCACATGAGCGAACGGCCTCCCACGTGGTATCCCCTGAACCAGTCGAAGGGCCTCTTCTCGATGTAGGGCGAGTCCTTGTCCTTGACCCAGTACTGGGCGTTGGACTCGTGGATGAAGTAGTCCCGGGTCGCGATGGGCTGCTCCTCGCGGATCTGGGTCGTGAGGCGGTCCCGATGCGGGATCTCCCACGGCGCCTTGAGGGCATTCACGTAGCCTGTGATATGCTCGATGTTTTCGCCCCGCTCCACCATCAGGACCTTCAGCCCGTTCTCGGTAAGCTCCTTTGCGGCCCAGCCGCCGCTGATTCCTGAACCGATGACGATGGCGTCGAAGTTCTGTTCGATCATGAGCGTTCCAAAGGGGGGGTACTCGTCAGGGGTGGACAGCGAGGCTTGGGTCTCCCCGAGGGCGGTTCAAGGCATTCCTTTCCGCAAATCGGCTTCCGTCTGGCCGCGGCGCGTGCCTAATAGGGAAACCCAAAAAATGAAATCGACCCCATCCAGAATCCTCGGCTCCGCGATCTTCCTCGCAGCTCTCTGCCTTGCCCATGGGGCTGGCGACCTCGGCCTCTTCACCGACCACGGCGACGTTGGAACGTCGAGCCGCCCGGGAACCGCCGCCTTTGACCCTGTTCGGGGCGCCTACACGATCGGCTCGAGCGGAGCGAACATGTGGTTCAAGGCCGACGCGATGCACTACGTCTGGAGGAGGGCAACGGGCGACCTCTCCATCGCCGCCGACATTTCCTTCGAGGGAACGAGCGCGCAGGGTCACCGCAAGGCGTGCCTGGTGATTCGGCAGGACCTCTCGCCCGGATCGGCGTACGTGGACGTGGCGCAACACGGCGACGGGCTTACCTCGCTCCAGTTCAGGCAGGAGAGGGACGGGGTCACGGCGGAGATCCAAAGCAATGTTCCGGCCCCGAAGCGCGTCCGCCTCGATAAGATTGGGGATGTGGTTTACCTGTCTGTGGCAGGACCGGACGGGGTGCTCCGCCCCTCCGGGGCCTCAATCAGGCTTCGTCTCGGCGACCCATTCTACGTGGGCCTTGCGGTATCGGCCCACGACGACACGGCGTTTGAGACCGCGGTCTTTTCCAGGGTCGAAGTGGGCGATGCCTCCGCCGGCGCAGCCGTTCCGCAGCCTGGACTCAAGATCCTGACGCTCCCGTCGGGAGACCGCCGAGTATCGGACCGCTGAGCGACTCCCGTGGACCTTGGGGGATGGGGGCGTTCCGCGTTTCGTTTTGCGCGGAGCCTCCCTGGGCGTTCAACTTAGGACCGATGATTTCGCTACAAGAGGGCAAGGGGTCGGGAATCAAAAAGCGCCAGGAGCGGATCCTTTGCCTGCGCATGGTCATCCTGGGCACGCAGCCGAAGGTCTGGAGGCGCCTCCTCGTGAGGGAAACCATGTGGCTCTCTCGCCTGCATGACGCGATCCAGATAGCCTTCGACTGGTTTGACTACCAGACGCACACGTTTGCCCTGGACGAGCTCAAGTTCGGAAACCCCGCCAAGAGGGACGACCTGATCGTGGAGGACGACCGCGACGTGACTCTCGCGGACCTGAACCTGGCCCACCGGGACAGGATGACCTACGCCTACCATTTTGGGGAGGCGTGGCATGTGGACATCCGGGTCGAGAAGACCGCGGCCCCGGGGAAAGGGATCCATTACCCGGTCTGCGTTGCGGGCGAGCGGGCGGGCCCGCCCGAGGACTGCGGGGGTCTCGAGGCCTTCCACGACATGCTCGCGTGCCTCAAGGAACCCGTCTCGGACCTCGGGAAGGAATGGACCGCTTGGCTCGGGCCCCAGTACGACCCCGGCGCGTGCGACCTGGACAAGGTGAACGTCGCCTTGAAGAAGCTCGGAAAGTAGCCGGGCTAGGATCCGGCGCCGCCTGCGGCTGCGAGCTTTTCGCGCAGGTGGGTTACCCGGAGCTTCGACTCGCCGTTCCTTACGGCCATGGCGTAGGCCGCGGGCTCGCCCACGATGAAGACTTTCCTGCGGCCGCGCGTGATCGCCGTGTACAGGAGGTTCCTCTGGAGCATCATGAAGTGAGCCTTGAGCAGGGGCACGATGACCACCGGGTACTCGCTTCCCTGGGACTTGTGGATGCTGATCGCATAAGCAAGGGCCAGGTCGCTCATCTCGCCGCGCGTGAACGTGTGCCGTTCGCCGTCGAATTCGGCATCCAGGGTTCCCGCCTCAGGATCCGTTGCGGTGATATAGCCGATGTCCCCGTTGAAGAGGTTCTTGTCGTAGTTGTTCCTTAGCTGGATCACCTTGTCCCCGCTCCTGAACTCGCCCGAAACGGTGCGTATCCCGCGCCCGCGGCCGTTCAGGGCCCCCTGGAGCTGCAGGTTTAAGTTGGAGACCCCGGCGACTCCCTTGTGCATCGGGGCCATCACCTGCACATCCGCCACCGGGTCGCACCGCTCAAAGTGCCTGGGGATGAAATCCGTGCACAATTCGATCACCTTCTGCACGCAGTCCTCCGCGGAATCAGCCATGAGGAAGGTGATGTCGGAGGAGGCCTGGATGTTGCTGACCGCCGTGGCGACAACGGGCAGTGACGTATCGGCGGAGTTGATCGCGTGAGCGGTCACGACGATCCCGCTCTGGCCCTTCTGGCGGAAGATGACGGAGAGGCGGGTGACGGGCGCCCTCGATGCCGCGATCATGTCTTGGAGCACATTGCCGGCCCCGACACTCGGAAGCTGGTCGGTGTCACCGACGAGAAGCAGGTGGGCCCGCGAGGGCACCGCCTGAAGGAGCGCCGAGGCCAGGCGCGTGTCGAGCATCGACACCTCGTCCACGATCAAGAAGTCGGTTGCCAGCGGGTGCAGCTCGTTGGCCGTGAAGCCCGCCCCCGGGTCGTACTTGAGCAGCCGGTGGATCGTGGAAGCGTATCCGCCGGTCGTCTCTGCAAGGCGCTGCGCGGCCCTCCCGGTGGGGGCCGCGAGGTGGACCCGGACACCCTTTGCCTTGAGGATATTGACAAGCGACCGGAGCGTGGAGGTTTTTCCCGTGCCGGGCCCCCCAGTTAGGATGGAGATCTTGTTGCTAAGGGCGTTCCGCACGGCGTGCTGCTGGAGCTCGTGGAACTGGAACCCGGCCTTTGACTCCGCCCACTCAAGTGCCGCGTCGATCCGGATTGGGGGCAGCCCGCTGGCGACCTTCAGGAGCCGGGCGACCACCTCGGCTATCTTGCGCTCCGCACGGTCGTTGGGGGGAAGCTGGATAAGCCCTGATCCCGGCAGCGGGTTCACCGCCGTGGCCGGGAAATGGCGGACGAGCTGGCGGGCGGCCACCAAGGCCTCGATCCTTGCCGTGACGAGGGCGGCCGAGGTCTCGAGGAGCTCGGCCGTGTAGTCCCTCAGCCGCTCCTCGCCGAAGGCCGTGTGGCCTTCCTCCTGCAGGCCCTCTAGCGCAAAAAGAATCCCGGCGTCGAGCCGTGGCGCGGCGTCGTTGGCGAAACCGAGGTTGATCGCAATCTTGTCAGCGGTCTTGAAGCCAATCCCCTCGATCTCCCGGGCCACACGGTAGGGCTCGGTCATCAGCACGGTCTTTGCCTGCGCCCCGTACTGCTTCACGAGCTTGATGCACTGGCTCGGGCTCACGCCATAGGTCTGCAGGAAGATGTAAAGCTCCCTTTCCGTCCGCTTCCCGTCCCAGGCCAGCTTGATCGCGGCCGCCCGCTTCTTTCCGATCCCGGGGACATCGCGCAGGCGGCCTGACTCCTCGCTCAGGATCCGGAAGGTGTCGGTCCCGAAGGCGTCCACGATCTTGTTCGCGTAGACGCGGCCTATGCCTGGAACCAGCCCGCTGCCCAGGTACTTTCGGATACCGTAAACGCTCGCCGGCAGCTCGCTCTTGAAGGAGGCGATCTTGAACTGCGCGCCGTGCTGGGAGTGGCGCGTCCACTCTCCGGTGAGGTGCAGGGTCTCCCCGCACTCGACGCCGGGTAGCGCCCCCACGATCGTCACCGGCTCCGCCTTGGCGCCATCCGCGCCGCTATCCGGCCGGAACTCGGCGATGGTATAGTGGTTCTCCTCGTTGAGGAAGATGATGCGCTCAAGGACGCCGGTGAGCGAGGCTGGCTCTAGGGATGCGGGCAAGGTGGGGGGAAGGACTCCCGAGCGATGGTCGAGAACCTCGCCGAAATCAACGCCGCATGTGCTAAGGCGTTGATCCGGGGGCCGGATTGGGTCAATCCTCGCGCCCATGGCTCGTTTTGTGTGCGCCCTCTTTATTCTGCTCATGTTGTCCGCAGCCCCGGGGCGGGGCGCGGATCCCGCAGGCCCGGACGAGGTGGTCTTGCGCCAGATGAACGACGACTATGTCCGGGCATTCCTCTCCTGCGACGTCGCACGATTCCGGACCCTGCTGGCCGACGATTTTACCGGGGTCCTGGCCAGCGGCAGGGTCATCGACAAGGATGAGTTCCTGCGCGAGGCGAAGGAACCCCCGGATGCCAAGGACCTTCGGCTGCACGACGTCGTGATCCGGGTCCACGGGGACTCTGCCCTGGTGGGCGCCTATGTGACCTACAACAGGTCGGTTGGTGCGCCGGTGAAGACCCGCTACACGACCCTCTATTTCCGTCGCGCAGGGGCCTGGGCCGTCGTATGGGTGCAGTGGACCCGGGTGGCGGCCCCGTAAATAGGACTGGCGCGCGGGCCTCCGGTAGGGGAGATTCCTCGGGATGCTCGTGAGCACAGAGCCCATAGAAGCCCGCGCCACGACCCAGACCGAGGGGACCGTGCTGGTGATCTCGCTTGAGGGCCGGTGGAGCCTTGAGTCAAAGACGCCCCGGTGGGGCTCGCTTCTCGGGCCACAGAACCCTTCCGCCGTCAGCCTGCGCGCCTCGGGCGTCTCCCAATGGGACACCTCCCTGGTCGTCTTCCTTGGCGAGGCGCTGCGCTCCTGCTCGGAATCGGCCGTACCCTGCGATGTTTCCCTGCTGCCCGAAAAGATGCGCGACCTCGCGCGGCAGTTCGAGGGCTCCATGAAGACGTGCGGCCACGGTGACCACTCGAGGAGCTTCGTCGTCGAGGTGGGCCTTGCCACACGCAGTGTCATGGACAACGCGAGGGACCTCCTGCAGTTCGTGGGCGAGTTCTGGATAGACACGACGCGCCTGATCCGGGGCAGGGCGGGGCTCAGGTGGAACGACTGCCTGAACGAGATGCAGCGGTGCGGCGCGATGGCCCTGCCGATCGTGAGCCTCATCAGCTTCCTGGTCGGCGTTACCCTGGCCTACTCGGGGGCCATTGTCCTGAAACGGTTCGGAGGAGAGATATGGGTTGCCGATCTCATCGGTGTCGCGATGACCCGGGAGATGGGGGCACTGATGGCGGCCATAACACTCTCGGGCCGCACGGGCGCCGCCTTCGCCGCGGAGATAGGCAGCATGAAGGCCAACGAGGAGATCGATGCGCTCTCGACGCTCGGCATTTCTCCGGTGCGGTTCCTGGTGATCCCCAGGGTCCTCGCCCTCGGCCTGATGATGCCCCTGCTGGCGATGTACGCCAACTGCCTGGGCATCCTTGGCGGCATGGCGGTGTCGTATGCGACCCTGGACATTCCCCCGACGGCCTACTGGGTCGAGATGCTGACGATCGTGGACACTCCGGACTTCGTGGTGGGGATCACCAAGTCGGTGGTATTTGGCCTAATCGTGGGCCTATCGGGATGCCTCCGCGGCCTCCAGGCGGACCGCACCGCCTCGGGCGTCGGCAAGGCCGCAACCTCTGCGGTCGTCACGGCGATCCTCCTCATCATTGTTGCAGACGCGATCTTCGCGATCCTATTCCACGCCATTGGCTTATGAGCAACGAAGCCCCTCCTGCGATCGAAGTCCGCGACCTATCCTGCGGCTACCAGGACACCTCGATTCTCGAGGGCGTCTCGTTCACGGTGCGCCCGGCCGAGGTCTTCTTCATCATCGGGGGATCGGGCTGCGGCAAGACCACGCTCCTGCGCAACCTGGTCGGCCTCGTCAAGCCCACCCGCGGGGAGGTCCTGTTCAACGGCCGCTCCTTCACTAACGCCGACTCCTCGGCGAAGAGGGATATGCTGCGGACCTTTGGCATGCTCTTTCAGAGTGGGGCACTCTGGACCTCGCTGACGCTCAGCGAGAACATCTCCCTTCCCCTCGAGGAATACACCCGCCTGCCCAAGGACGAGATCCGGAACATCGCCGCATTCAAGCTCGCGCAGGTGGGGCTGGCGGGATTCGAGGAGCACTATCCCTCGGAGATCAGCGGCGGCATGCGCAAGCGGGCAGGCCTTGCCAGGGCGCTTGCCCTGGACCCGGGGATCGTCTTTTTCGACGAACCGTCGGCGGGCCTGGACCCGGTCACAGCCCGCAACCTGGACGACCTGATCGTGCAGGTCCGCGACACGTTCGGGACCACGATCGTCGTGGTGTCCCATGACGTGGACTCGATATTCGGGATAGCCGACCGGGTCATCATGCTCGACCGCGAGACGCGGGGGATCATTGCCGAGGGCAAGCCGAGCCAGGTGGCTGTGGACTCGGGGAACCCGAAGGTCGTAGAATTTTTGACACGCAGGGGCGTGAAGGCAGGATAGCAGGGATTGGGCAGCCACAGTTGCACATGAAAACAAAGATTAGTCCCGCAGTGGTAGGTACTTTTGTCCTAGGCGCGTTCGCGATCGGGATCATAGGCCTGCTTTCCATAGGCAGCCTGAGCCTATTTTCTAAGCCGGAGCGCTTCATCGTCTACTTTGACGAGGGCATCAGCGGACTTGACCAGGGATCGCCCGTGAAGCTGCGCGGCGTCCGCGTGGGGCACGTGGTCGAGACCTCGATCCGCTACGACCGCGAGACCGGCAAGTCCCTTGCGGCGGTGGTGTGCGAGTTGAACCGGGGCGCCATCTCGGACGAGCATGGCGCGATCCTGGACGTCTCCGACCGAAGCGCCCTCCAGGCGCTCGTAGACCATGGGCTGAGGGCCCAGCTGGAGATCGGCGGCCTGGCCACCGGCCTCCTCTTCGTGGAGCTCGACTTCATGGACCCGGTGAAATACCCGGACACGACCAAGACAAGCGATGTGAAGTACGTGGTCATTCCCCCCACGCCCTCGGAGATCTCGGAATTTCGCGCAAGCGCGGCGACCCTCATGGCGAACGCCACGACGCTCCTCGCCAAGATGCAGGAGATCGACTTCCGCGGCCTCTCGGATGAGATGAAGAAGCTGGTCGTGGAGGCGCGACTTCGGGTCGAAGGGGTCGACTTCAAGGGCCTGGCGGCCCAGTGGAAGAGGACGGGCGAGTCGGTCGACGCGCTGGCCCGATCGCCCGACACGATCCACTCGATCGAGAACCTGAACAAGACCATGGAGGCGCTCCGCTCCTCGATCGGCCGGCTGGACACGCAGGTGGACTCAAACGGCAAGGAGCTCCAGGCAACCTTGCTCCAGGCCAAGGCGGCGCTCGTGTCGTTCAATGCCGCCGCCCAGTCGGCAAAGGGTTTCATCAACGCCCAGCAGAACTTCGGGGCTGACACGAGCCGCGCCCTTGAGCGCGTGGCTGACGCGGCAGAGTCCGTCCAGAGGCTCGCTGATTTCCTGGAGCGCAACCCGAACGCGCTCCTCTCGGGCCGCAAGGAGCCGAAATAAGCCATTGTTCGCCATGAATATCCCGAATATCTCGACCTTCCGGTTCCTCGCGCCTGCGGCGGCCCTCTGCCTCATGGGAATCCTCGCCGGCTGCAACATCGCGCAACCCGCACAGGATGACCCGACCCGTTATTTTGTGCTCTCTGATCCCGTCGGCCCCGCAAAGGAGGGGGCGGTGGCCCCTGGCGCGGCGCGCATCGGCCTGAAGGCGGTCAAGATCGAGGGCTACCTGAAGCGGCGCGAGATCGTCGTGCGCACGGGCGAGAACGAGGTCGAGTTCAGGGACTACCGCCGCTGGGCGGAGCCATTGGAGGCCGCCCTGTCCCGCGTCCTTCGAGCCAGGCTCCTTTCGTCGGCCGACGTTGCGCAGGTTTCTGTTGAGCCGTTCCCGACCGACCAGGACCGCGACTTTGACGTCTCGGTCGAGGTCCGGCGGTGCGAGGGGCTGGCACCCCGCTCGGGAAAGACCGGGGCAAGCTTTGTGGCGATCTTCGAGATATCGACGACCGGGCCCAACCCGAGGGTGGTGCAGCGCAAGACGTTCGTGGCGCCTGACTCGGCCTGGGACGGCACCGATTACGACCGGCTTGCGAACCTCCTTACCGCCGACGCCTCGGCCCTCGGCCAGGAGATCCTGGCCGCCCTTCCCCCAAAGGCGTGAGCTACTTGAGGGCGGCGGCGATCCGCTCCAGGGCCCTCTCGACATTCTCGCGGCTGTTGAAGGCGCTGATCCGCACGTGGCCTTCGCCGCACTTCCCGAAGCCGGCTCCCGGGGTGCAGACGACCTGGGCCTTTTCAAGAAGCAGGTCGAAAAACGCCCACGAGTCGCGCCCGACGTTGATCCAGATATAAGGGGCATTCTCGCCCCCGACGCACGCGAAGCCGAGGCGGGTCATCGCGGACCGGATCAGCTGTGCGTTGGCAAGGTAGAAGTCGGTGAGCGCGCGGGCCTGGCTTCTGCCGGCATCCGTGAAGATGGCGGCCGCAGCCCGCTGGATGGGGTAGGATACGCCGTTGAACTTGGTCGTGTGCCGCCGGTTCCAGAGCGCATGGAGCGACTGGGGACGCCCCTCGGCGTCCGAGGCCATGAGCGTCTTGGGGATCACCGTGTAGGCGCACCGCGTCCCCGTGAAGCCGGCCGTCTTCGAGAAGCTCCGGAACTCAATCGCGACATCGCGGGCGCCCTCGATCTCGTAGATCGAGTGGGGTATCTGCGGGTCGCGGATGTAGGCCTCGTAGGCGGAGTCAAAGAGGATCACGGCCTTGTTGCGCTTCGCATAATCCACCCAGGCCGAGAGCTGGGCCTTGGTCGCCACGGCTCCTGTGGGGTTGTTGGGGAAGCAGAGGTAGATCAGGTCGGCCGGTGCGGACGGCACCGCCGGGACGTAGCCGTTGGCCGCGGTCGAGTCCAGGTAGAGGATGCCCTCATAGCGGCCGTCGACGTTCTGCCCGGTGCGCCCAGCCATGACATTCGTGTCGACGTACACGGGGTAGACCGGGTCGGGTATGGCGAGTCGGATGTCCGTCGCGAAGATCTCCTGGATGTTGCCGCAGTCGCACTTTGAACCGTCGGAAACGAAGATCTCGTCGGACTCGATCCGGCAGCCTCGGTCGGCGTAGTCATTCTTCGCGATCAGGTCGCGCAGGAAGGGATAGCCCTGCTCGGGCCCGTATCCCTTGAATGTCGCTCGCTGGGACATCTCGTCGGCGGCAAGGTGGAGCGCCTCCACGCACGCGGGGGGCAACGGTTCCGTGACATCTCCGATCCCGAGCCGGATCACCGGCTTACCTGGGTTCGCGGCGGTGTACGCGCCCACCCGCCGTGCGATGTCGGCAAACAGGTAGGAGGCCTTCAGCTTCGAGTAGTTCTCGTTGATTCGTATCATGGAATGGTAAATAGTGGGTGAAGAGGGCTCGTACCGGCCGAAAACCTTGAAGAAACCCTTCGGGGAGGCATTGTTCAAGCCCTCGTTAGCCCCATGGAGACAATCGATTCGGTGGCGCAGATGCGGACCGCGGCGTCGCGGCTTAAGTCCGGGAGGGGCAGCCTGTCGCTCGTCCCCACGATGGGTGCGCTGCACCCGGGGCACGAGGCCCTGATTGCGGCCGCTAGGGCCCAAGGGGGGGCCGTCGTTGTTTCCCTCTTCGTGAATCCCCTGGCATTCGGGGCAAATGAGAATTTTTCGGGGTATCCGAGAAGCCTCGAGCGGGATCTCGCGCTCTGCGAGCGGTTGGGGGTCGACGCGGTCTTTGCACCGCCGACGCAGGAGATCTACCCCAAGGGCTACTCGACATTCGTGGCGGAGGAGTCCGTGAGCAGGCCCCTCTGCGGGCTTTCCCGTCCGACCCATTTCAGGGGCGTGGTGACGCTGATCACCAAGCTCATCAACATCGTCGGGCCCGACCGGATCGTCCTCGGCCAGAAGGATGTCCAGCACGTTGCGGTTATCCGAAAGGTGACGGCCGACCTGAACTACAATGTCGAGGTCGTGGTTGTCCCGACCGTGCGCGAGCAGGACGGCTTGGCCGTGTCGGTGCGCAACCACGACCTGAGCGCCACCCAGAGGCACGAGGCGCTGGCCATCAACACGGCCCTCAGCAAGGCCAAGGAGATGGTCGAGTCGGGCGTCCGGAGCACCGACCGCCTGGTGGCCGAGGTGACCCACATCCTGGGGCACCACAACCGGGTGCGCGTCATCTACGCCTCGGTCGTTGATCCCAGCACGATGGAGGCCATACGCGAGGTGGAGCCCGGGAAGGCCCTTCTCTGCATCGCCGCCTGGGTCGACGAGATCCGCCTTACCGACAACGTGGTCCTCTAGGCCGCCGCGTTGGAATGGAATCACCCTTCAAGACGGTCGGCATCGTGGGCACAGGCGCCATTGGCGCCTATTACGGCGCCCGCCTGGGGCTTTCAGGGACCAACGTGCGGTTCCTGATGCGCGGGGACTTGTCCGCCGTGAGAGGCAGGGGATCCGTCCTTATCCGCGAGGGGTCGCGCACCGAGGAGCTTAGCCCCGTAGCGGTTTTTGGATCCACCTTGGAAATGGGGCCCGTTGACCTGGTCCTGGTTGCGCTCAAGACCACGTCGCGAACCGGGCTAAGGGAGCTTGTCGGGCCGCTTGTTGGGCCGTCCACGGTCATCGTGACCCTCCAGAACGGTCTCGGAGCCGATGAATTCCTGGCGGGAATCTTCGGCGCGGAGCGGATCATCGGAGGGCTCGTCTTCATGGCGATCACCCGCACCGGGCCCGGCGAGGTGAAGGTTTTTCACCAGGGCTCGGTGGAACTCGGCGAATTCGGCCGTCCGCCGGGCCAGAGGACCCACGCCCTCTGCGCGCTCCTGAAATCGGCCGGCATTAGGGCCCGCGTGGTCGACAACCTGCTTGAGGCACGCTGGCGAAAGCTCGTCTGGAACATTCCCTTCAATGGGCTTTCGATCGCCGAGGGCGGGATCACGACCGACCGGATCTGCGCGGACCCGCGCCTGGCCAGCGAGGCGCATGCCCTCATGCGCGAGGTCCAAAAGGCGGCGGCCGGATTCGGCTTCGAGATCCCCGATCGCTTCGTCGAGAAGCAGTTTGAGGTGACCCCTCCCATGGGGGCCTACCAGCCTTCGAGCCTCGTCGACTTCCTTGCTGGCCGCGAGGTCGAGGTGGAGTCCATTTGGGGGGAGCCCCTCCGGAGGGCGGAGGCCGCCGGGATCGGGGTGCCGAGGCTTGCCGAGCTTTACAAGCGCCTCGTCTCCGTCTGCCGGAGGTGAGCCCCCTTTGTCCCGGCATCGATCAGCCGCCAGGCGGAGGGGCGCGTCCCCATCATCGCGCTTGCCGTCCAAGCCCTCAGGAGAATCATCCTTTGCATGCGTAGATTCCTGCTCGCGGCGGACCGCGGGACCCTCCGGTGATGCTCACCGACGGCCGCACGCCCCTCTCCGGCAAGCGCGTCCAGCTCATGGCGACGTGCCTGTGCGACGCGTTCCACGCCGATGCGGCGAAGGCGACGGTCGAGGTGCTGGAGCGCCTGGGCTGCGAGGTCGTGTTCCCCGAGGGCCAGACGTGCTGCGGCCAGCCGGCATTCAATGGTGGCGACTGGACCGCCTCCCGGAAGGTGGTGCGCCACGCGGTGAGGACATTTGAGTCGGATGATCCGGTCGTTGTTCCATCGGGCTCGTGTGCGGCTATGCTCTTCCACGGAGCCAAACTTGAATTTGAGCACGAACCCGACCTCGGGGAAGTCGTGGCCCTGGGGAGGAAGACCTGGGAGCTCGGGGATTTTATCGTGAACGGCCTCGGGGTCCGGTCCTGGCCTGGCCGATTTGACGCCTCGATTGCGCTGCACAGGTCCTGCCACACGCGGGGCACGGGCAGCAGCGACGCCGTGGCGCTCCTCCTGGGCTCGATAGCGGGCGTGCGCATGGTCGAGTTTGGGGAAGGCGAGCAGTGCTGTGGCTTTGGGGGCACCTTCTCCGTCGCTTTTCCCCATATTTCCGGCGCGATGGGAAGCTTGAAGTTGGACCATGTTCGCGCCGCCAACCCCGACGTCCTTGTCTCGGGGGACATGGGCTGTCTCATGCACCTGGGCGGCATCGCAAACAAGGCGGGGAAACCCATCCGGACGATGCACTTTGCCCAGATTCTCCGCGACGCGGCGGCTGGCCTGCCATGAGAACGCAGCCCATCGACCAGGCGGCGGCGGCTCTGGATGCGGAGACCAAGGCAGCGGTCTACGACGGCTCAAAGGTGGGGCATGAGAAGCGGACAAAGGTGCTCTTCGACCACTATGCCGACCCGAATCGCCTCCGGGCGCTCGCCGGGGAGATTAAGCAGCATGTGGTGGAGAACCTGGACACCTACCTTCCGGCCCTGGAGGCGAAGCTCCAGGAAAATGGCGTCAAGGTGCACTGGGCTTCGACGGCGGCGGCGGCGTGCGAGGCCGTGCACGGGATCATGAAGGGAACGGGGGCCACGAAGCTTGTGAAGGCCAAGACCATGGTGAGCGAGGAGATCGAGCTTGAGGGCTATCTCAAGGATCGGGGCATCGAGTCGCTCGAGACGGACCTGGGCGAGTTCATCGTGCAACTCGACCATGACCACCCCTCGCACATCATTAAGCCGATCATGCACAAGAACCGCCGGCAGATCGCGCGGACCTTCGAGAAGAACGGATTGGGCGCGTACAACGACGAGCCCGGGGTCATCACCCAGCGGGCACGGCAGTACCTCCGGCACAGGTACCTGGAGGCCGATGTCGCGCTGACCGGAGCCAACTTCGTGGTCGCAGAGAGCGGCCGCGTGGTCGTCGTTACGAACGAGGGCAACTCCCGGTTCTGCCTGGCCGCGACACGCTGCCACATCGTGCTTGTCGGCATAGAGAAGATCCTGCCAAGGGACCGCGACCTGGGGCTTTTCCTGAACCTCCTGGCGCGGTCCGGCACGGCGCAGCAGCTGACGGTGTACAACGAGTTTGTCAGCGGGCCGCGGGGCAGGGGACAGCCGGACGGCCCCGAGGAGATGCATGTCGTCTTTGTCGACAACGGACGGACGGACGTCCTGGCGAGCGAGTGCAGGGACATCCTCCGGTGCATCCGCTGCGGGGCCTGCCTTAACGTCTGCCCGGTGTACCGGCAGGCCGGGGGGCACGCCTACCGGAGCGTCTACCCGGGACCCGTGGGGGCCGTGCTCTCGCCGCTGCTTCTCGGGAAGCGCTTTCCCGAGAAGGCCGACCTTCCGAAGGCGTCGAGCCTCTGCGGTGCCTGCAACGAGGTGTGCCCCGTCAACATACCGATCCCGGATCTGCTGCTCAGACTGCGCGACAGGGCCCACCGCGAGGGCATTCCTTCTCCCGGGACCCCGCCCATGGGGGCCTGGGCCATCCTTGCAACCCAGCCGGTGGCCTGGAGAGCCGCGCTCGCCGCGGGCCGGATCATGAACGTCCTGCCGACGGGCCTGATCCCTGTGCCGGCGCTCCGGGCCTGGGAATCCCAGCGGGTCCTTCCGCCCTGGCGCGGCGGCGAGTTCCGGAAATGGCTTAAAATGCGTCGCCAGTAGCCCGTTAAGAGGCAGACTCGGCCAAAATTATTTTGCGCATGGATACCCCAAGAGACGCCAGGCCCAAGCTCGAGCCCTTCATCCTTCCGGAGACCGTGATGAAGGAGTTCACGGTGCGCGCCCTAATCATGGGGACCTTCCTTGGGATTATCTTCGGGATGTCGTCACTGTACCTTGTGCTGAAGGTGGGCCTCACCGTCAGCGCTTCGATACCGGTGGCCGTCATCTCCCTGGCGCTCTTCCGCATGCTCTCGAAGCTGGGCATTCGGGATGCCACGATCCTAGAGAACAACATCACCCAGACCGCAGGTTCCGCGGGCGAGTCGCTGGCCTTTGGCGTGGGGGTGACGATGCCGGCGATCATGATTCTGGGCTTCGACCTGGAACTGACGCGGGTCCTCCTGGTCTCGGTGCTCGGGGGTCTCCTCGGCATCCTCATGATGATCCCGCTCCGGAGGGCCTTGATCGTCAAGGAGCACGGGATCCTTAAGTACCCGGAGGGGACCGCGTGCGCCGCCGTCCTCACGGCGGGCGCCTCAGCCGAGGACCGGCTCCAGGCTTCTCCCGGGGCTGTGGCCGAGATGCGGGCTGCCGAGGCTGCGGGGCTCGGGAAGGCGCCGGGAGCCAGGGCTATCTTTACGGGACTTGGAATCGGCATCGTCTACAACGTCCTTAACCGGGCGGCCCGCCTGTGGAAGGACACGCCGGAGAAGGTCTTTGGCGCTCCCTTCAACGGGGCCAGTGTCAGCGCGGAGATATCCCCCGAACTCCTCGGGATCGGGTACATCATCGGGCCGAGGATCGCCGCCCTCATGTGTGGGGGTGGCGTGCTCTCCTACCTGGTCCTTATCCCGATGATAAAGTTCTTTGGTGAGCACATCGCGTCGCCCGTCGCACCCGGCAAGATGGCGATCGCCGACATGGCGCCCGACGATGTCCGCGGCGCCTACATCCTCTACATCGGCTCGGGTGCGGTGGCCGCGGGAGGAATCATCAGCCTCCTGCGCTCGCTCCCGACGATCTGGCACGGCCTGAAGGAGGGCCTCCGCGATGTCGGGTTCCTGAACCTAGGGGCCAAAGCAGGCGAGGCCGGGGCGGGTCCCGTGCCGCGCACGGAGCGGGATCTCTCCATGAAATTCGTGGGGATTGGGATCATTGTCCTGATGGCGGCCATCATGGCGGCTCCGATGCTCCTCGACGCCGGGATCGGCACAAAGCTCGTGGGTGCGTTTCTCATCGTCCTCTTCGGGTTCCTCTTCGTGACCGTGTCTTCCCGCCTGACCGGCGAGATCGGCTCCTCATCCAATCCCATATCGGGGATGACGATCGCGACGCTGCTCCTGACCTGCCTGATCTTCCTGCTCGTTGGCTGGACAGGGAACACCTATTACGTCACCGCCCTCTCGATCGGCGCCATTGTGTGCATCGCCTCCTCGAACGGCGGCAGCACCTCCCAGGACCTGAAGACCGGACATATCCTGGGCGCGACGCCCAAGTACCTCCAGATCGCGATCCTCTTCGGCTCCTTTGCTTCGGCGCTGGTGCTCGGCCCCATGCTCCTGGTGCTCAATGATTCCGCTGCCACCTACGTGCCAATTGCTGCGGTCGCCCCTGAGGGGCTCCACGTGGATCCCGCATCGCTGACCCAGCACGAGAAGATCATGGGGCCGCAGGCCCGCGACGACGCCAATTCCTACCTGGTGTGGCACCGGAGCGACCCGTCCGGGGGCGCCTCCGAGAAATACCTTGTTGACGCCTCGGGCAAGGCGGTCTGGCTCGTCGACCCGGGCATCAACGGAACCCACTTCAAGCGGCCCGACGGCTCGACGGTGAAGAAGTTCTTCGCCCCGAAGGCGACGCTCATCTCCTATATCATCAAGGGCATCCTCGGGCACAAGCTGCCCTGGTCCCTGGTGCTCCTAGGAGTGATGATTTCCCTCACGCTCGAAATGTCAGGGGTCCCCTCTCTCGCGTTTGCCGTCGGCATCTACCTGCCCCTGTCCTCATCGAGCCCCATCTGGGCCGGGGGCATTGTCCGGTGGCTTGTGGACGCCTACAATCGCCGCAGGCACAGCGGCAAGAACTTGAGCGAGGAACAACTTGCCGCGGAGGGGGACAAGAGCCCGGGCGTCCTCCTGGCCTCTGGCTACATTGCCGGCGGAGCCATTGCCGGGATCGTGATCGCGATCCTGCAGGGTGTCCCGAGCCTCGAGCCGATCGACAACAGGTTCAACGAATGGGCGACGGCCTTTAATCCGTTCTACAACGGGCCGTATGCCGACGCCCTCTCGATGCTGTTCTTCATCGGATTGTGTGTATTCCTGTATCTTGTCGGCAGGGAGACCCTTCTCAGGCCTAGAAAGCGGCCGGCCGGATAGGAGCTTATGGGAGGCGACCGCGATACGATCATGGCTAAGGTTCGTGCTGCGCTGGCCCCGCTTTCCGCGCGCGCTCCGATGCCGGACTACGACGGCGGGGTCGAATTGGCGCGGGAGCGTGCGGACTCGGGCGACCCGATGGCCGAGTTCACTGCGCGCCTTAAGGCCGTGAACGGCGAGGTGGTCGCCGATCCCGGCGCCCTTGCCGAGTCGCTCAGGAGCCGGGGTTGGGCCCACGGCTACTGCGACCCCGTGCTCTGGCCGCTCCTGGCGCCGCACTTCGGGTCCGGTTTCGTGGTCGAGACCCAGTTCGACCGGAGCAGGGTGGACGACTATTCCTTCGGGATCACGCGAGCCGTCGGGGCGATTGCGGAGACCGGAACGGTTATTCTCAACGATGAGACCACGTCTTCCCGCCTAGCGGCCCTGGCTCCCTGGGCGCATGTGGCCGTGATTCCCCGGGGGGGGCTCTTTCCGGACCTGCCCGCGGCCGTTGCCGCGATGGGATCCGACCCCAACGTCATCTGGTGCACCGGTCCCTCAAAGACGGCGGACGTGGAGGGTATCCTAATCGAGGGGGTCCATGGTCCCGGGGCCCAGATCGCGATGTTCGTCGACTAGACGGTGAAGGTGCGAGCCGCGGTTCCGGTGAATTTTAGGTGAACCGGGCTCTGGGATGGGTCCCCGGCTTCATTAAGGGGCGGCCTGTGACGATAGAGCATGCATCTATCATGCACCCCGGGGAAATACTTGAGTCATGCGATCTTGGAAAACTGCCCAGCGGCCCGCGGGTCCTTTCCCGGCTCATCTCCGCCATCCGGCAACCGGAAGTCCAGCTCTCGGACGTGGCGGAGCTGTTCCGCGCGGACCCCGCGTTGACGGCAAGGGTCGTCACCGTCTGCAACAGCCCATTCTATTCGCGGGGACAGCCGACGGCGGACATCCGCGATGCCATCCTGCACCTGGGGCTGGCGGAGGTCTCGCAGATCGTCCAGGCCGCAACATTGACCGACTTCAAGAAATACCCGACGCACCTCTATACCAAGACAGCGGATCACTTCTGGGAGCGTTCCCTGCACACGGCTTTTGTCATTGAGGAGATTAGCGGCGGCAACCCGGCTGCCTACACGGCCGGCATCACGCACCTGGTGGGGATATGGGTATTGTGCAGCATCTTTCCCTGGGGCCACATGACGATCGATGAGCGCGAGCTCGACTTGCAGGCCCAGCTTGAGGAGCACCGCCTGGGGGTGACGTTTGCGGCGGCCGGGGCCTGTGCCCTCGCCAAGTGGGGGTTTGCACCGGAAATCTGCGCGGCGGTCCAATGGCAGATAGCGCCCTCGGCCGCCAACAACCCGGGCGAACGGGAACTGGCGAGACTCCTCAAGAGGGCCGTGGCGATCACCAACTGGCACTACGGGGTGAAGAACGAGCACACCCTGATCCGTTCCGACCTGACGATCACCGACCTCGAGGACTGCAACCAGCGCTCCCTGGAAAAGGTGGCCCGGATCGGGCTTGGGGGCTAGCGGGTCCCGGATCCCCAAGGCCGGATTATCCGCCTTGGAGCGCGTTCAGGCGCCCTCGTTTGTAACGGGATTGGTGAGCGAGCCGATCTTTTCTATTTCGATGGTAATCGAATCCCCGGCCTTCAGGAAGACCGGCGGCTTGCGGGCATAACCCACGCCGTGCGGCGTACCGGTCAGGATCACGGTGCCGGGAAGGAGCGTTTTGCTGCCGCTTAGGAACTCGATCAGGGTCGGCACGTCGAACACCATGTCGTCCGTGCTCCAGTCCTGCATGGTCTGGCCGTTGAGGACGGTCTTTATCCGGAGAGCGTTTGGATTCGGGATCTCGTCGCGCGTCACCAGGACGGGACCGAGGGGGCAGAACGTGTCGAAACTCTTGCCTTGGCAGAATTGGCCGCCGCTCCACTTGAACTGCCAGTCGCGGGAGGAGACGTCGTTGGCCGCGGTGTACCCGAGCACATAGTCGAGCGCGTTGGCCCGCGTGGCGTTCTTGCAGGCTTTGCCGATCACAACGGCCAGCTCGCATTCGTAGTCGACCTCATGGCTTGCGAGCTTTGTCGGGATCTCGATCGGATCCCCTGGGTTCTGGAGCGAATTGGTGCTCTTGATGAAAAGCATGGGCTTCTCCGGCAGGCCCTTCCCGCCCTCCTCGGCGTGCTTCCGGTAGTTGAGGCCGATCGCCAGGATGTTCACGGGGACAAGAGGAGCCAGGAGCTTGCCCGGCTTCACGGTCCTGTCCGTGACCTGATACGAGCCGAGGATGTCCCCGGTGATTTCGCGCGCTGAGCCGTCGGGCTGGAGCGCGGCGTAGGCGGGGCCGGAGGGGGAGAGGTGGCGTATGATCTTCATTTTTTAGGGTTCAGCCGAGGCATAGGCCTCCATGCCCACGCAGGAGCAGATGAGGTGTCGGTCCCCGTAGACATTGTCGACGCGGCCGACTGAGGGCCAAAACTTCGAAGCTCGGGTCCACGGCGCCGGGAAGGCGGCGATCTCGCGGGTATAGGGATGATCCCATTCATCCGCGCAGACGACCCGGGAGGTGTGCGGTGCGTTCTTCAGGGGATTGTTCGCCTTATCCGACTCCCCGTTCGCGACGGCCTGCATCTCTCCGTGAATCGAGATCATCGCCTGGCAGAACCGGTCGAGCTCGGACTTGGTCTCGCTCTCTGTCGGCTCGATCATGAAGGTTCCGGGGACGGGGAATGAGAGGGTCGGCGCATGGTAGCCATAGTCCATCAGGCGCTTCGCGGCGTCCTCCGCCTCGACGCCGTGCTTCTTCCATCCCCGCAAGTCGACGATGCACTCGTGGGCCACCAGGCCCGAGAGGCCGCGGTAGAGGACGGGGAAGAACTTCTCCAGGCGCTTTGCGACGTAGTTGGCGTTCAGGATCGCCACCTTGGTGGCCTCCGTGAGGCCGTCGGGCCCCATCATCCGGATGTACATCCAGGAGATGACCAGGATGCTCGCGCTTCCCCATGGGGCGGCGCTCACCGCACCCAGGTGGGCCCGGCCCTGGTCCTTGGAGAATGGCGACGTGACCGCGTGGCCGGGCAGGAACGGCACCAGGTGCGCCGCGACCCCTATCGGCCCGACTCCGGGTCCTCCCCCGCCGTGCGGGATGCAAAAGGTCTTGTGGAGGTTCAGGTGGCAGACGTCGGCCCCGATGGTCCCCGGCGACGTGAGACCAACCTGGGCGTTCATGTTGGCCCCGTCCATGTAGACCTGGCCGCCATGGGTGTGGACGATGGCGCAGATGTCCTTGATCGCGCTCTCGAATACCCCGTGGGTCGAGGGATAGGTGACCATGAGCGCGGCGAGGTCCTCGGAATGGGCCTGCGCCTTGGCCTTCAAGTCGGCGACGTCGATGTTGCCATGGCTGTCGCAGAGGACGGGCACCACGTGGTAGCCGCACATGGTCGCGCTCGCCGGATTCGTACCGTGGGCGGAGGTGGGGATCAGGCACACGTTCCTCCGGCCATCCCCTCGGGATTCGTGGTAGGCCCGCACGACCAAGAGTCCTGCATATTCGCCCTGGGATCCGGCGTTGGGCTGGAGCGAGACTGCGGCGAAGCCCGTGATCTCCGCGAGCCAGCCCTCGAGGTCCTTGAACAGCCTGCGGTATCCCCGGGCCTGCTCCGCGGGGGCAAAGGGGTGCAGGCGCGAGAATTCCGGCCACGACACCGGGAACATCTCGCTAGAGGCGTTAAGCTTCATGGTGCAGGAGCCGAGCGAGATCATCGACTGGCAGAGCGTGAGGTCCTTCGCCTCGAGGCGCTTGATGTAGCGGAGCATCTCGTGCTCGGTGTGGTAGAGGTTGAAGACGGACGCCGAGAGGAAGGAGCTGGTGCGGGCGATGGGCGCGCCGAAATCGGGGCTCACCGATCCGGCCTCGGGCAGCGGCACGCCGCCAAATATCCCGAGGATGACTCTTACCTCCTCGAGGGTCGTGGCCTCGTCTAGGGAGATCCCGACCCGGCTGCCATCGATCCGGCGCAGATTAAAACCCTTCGCCTCAGCGGCGGCTAGCACCCTCGCCGGGGCCACATTCCCCACGATCAGCGTGTCAAAGAAGGGCTCCGAGCCGACTGTTGCGCCGGCCGAACGCAGGCCCGAGGCGAGGAGCTCGGCGAGATATTTCGTCCTCCGGGCGATCCGCCGCAGCCCCTCCGGGCCGTGGTAGACCGCATACATCGAGGCCATGACAGCGAGGAGGACCTGGGCCGTGCAGATGTTCGAGGTGGCCTTGTCGCGGCGGATGTGTTGCTCGCGCGTGCCGAGCGCAAGGCGAAGGGCCGGGTTGCCCTGGGCGTCACGCGACACGCCGACCAGACGCCCGGGCATCTGCCTCTTGAATGCGTCCTTGGTGGCGAGGAATCCCGCGTGGGGCCCGCCGTAGCCCAGGGGTACGCCAAAGCGCTGGGCAGAGCCCACGGCCACGTCGGCACCGAACTCGCCGGGGGCCCTTAGGAGCGCCAGCGCAAGGAGGTCGGCGGCCACGATGCAGTAGGCTCCGGCCGCATGTGCCTTTTCGAAGAACCCAGCGTAGTCATGGATGGATCCAAAGCTGTCCGGATATTGGACCAGGACGCCGAAGCATCCGGGGCCCGCCTCGAACTGGCGGTGGTTGCCGGTCACAATGTCGATTCCGAGCGGCTTCGCACGGGTCCGGACAATGTCGATGGTTTGGGGGTGGCAGGCCTCGGAAACGAAGAAGGTCCGGACAGACTGGGCGTCGGTCTCCTTGAGCCGGTGGCACATCATCATGGCCTCGGCCGCAGCCGTTCCTTCGTCGAGCATCGATGCATTCGCGATCTCCATGCCCGTCAGGTCGCACACCATCGTCTGGAAGTTCAGCAGCGCCTCAAGGCGGCCCTGGGAGATCTCGGCCTGATAGGGCGTGTAGGCCGTGTACCAGGCGGGATTCTCGAAGATGGTCCTCTGGATCACTCCGGGCACCAGGGTGTCGTAGTAGCCCATCCCGATGAAATTGCGGAACACCCGGTTGTCCGAAGCAATAGCGCGCAGCTCCGCAAGGGCGGCGCTTTCCCCTGCGGCAGCCGGTAAGTCGAGCGCCCTGCGCCGAATATGGGCGGGCACCGCCGCGTCGACGAGGGCATCCACCGTGGGGAACCCCAGCTCTGCGAGCATTTCGGCCGTCTCGGCGGCGTTGTCGCCCAGGTGGCGGCGGGCGAACGTATCGTTGGGTTTCGCGAGATCGCTGTGCGAAGGCATGCGGCTGGAAGGGTACGGCTGCGCACCCTCCGCGCAATCGAGATTTGGACAAACCCGTGGGGGGAGTTTGAATCTTTTCCTAATATGTCATATCAGGAGCCTCCAATGGGACAGAAGACATTCTCCACAAGGGAGGCGCGCGCGGCCCACGTCGACCGGACACTGGCAAAGCTCTACCCGCAGACTCCGATCCCGCTCAACCACAAGGATGCGTACACGCTCTTGGTATCCGTGGTCCTGTCAGCCCAATGCACGGACAAGAGGGTAAACGAGGTCACCCCGGCGCTTTTCAGGTTGGCGGACACGCCCGAGAAGATGACGGGGGTCCCGGTGCCCGAGATCCAGGCGATCATCCGCCCTTGTGGCCTCTCGCCCCAGAAGGCCCGGGCTATTTCCGGCCTATCGCGAATCATCGTTGAAAAGCACGGCGGCTCGGTTCCCAGGACGTTTGAGGCGCTCGAGGAGCTGCCGGGGGTGGGGCACAAGACGGCGAGCGTCGTCATGTGCCAGGCCTTTGGCGTCCCGGCCTTTCCCGTGGACACGCACATCCATCGCCTTGCAAAGCGATGGCGCCTGTCCCGTGGCGGAAACGTCGTGGAAACCGAACGCGACCTCAAGGCACTCTTCCCAGAGGCAGATTGGAACAAGCTCCACCTGAGGATGATCTATTTTGGCAGGGAGCAATGCACCGCCCGAGGCTGCGACGGCCATTCGTGCATGATTTGCTCTTGCTTCAATCCGAGGCGTGGGTCTTGCTGACCTTTCTCTTGTTCGGGCCGTAGCGTAGCCTGGTAGCGCGCTTGCATGGGGTGCAAGAGGTCGAGAGTTCGAATCTCTCCGGCCCGACCATTTGACTCACTGGCAACTGCTTGTGTGGTTGCTTGTGTCCGTTTTTTGGCCCTCAAGTTGCCGAGGACCCTATTTTCGGCTCGTTCGCCGATCGCAGTTCTCGCCATTCCGCCCCGCGGTCAGGTGTTTTGGCCAAATGGCACGGTGTCTCACGATGGGGTCGTCGCCGCCTAGCATGAAAAGGGGCCAGCCTCTCCCCGTCCCGAGGGATCACCGCCGAGTTTTTTCCTATTGAACAGGGCTCTACCGTAGCTGCTCGACCGATTTATTGAGAAGATCAAGAGAGGGAGGAGTAGTATTTGTATTAGCATATATTAGATTAACTAATCATAACCATCGACTCGGTCATCCTGACCTTTGAATGGGGAGTGGGGAAAGCAGGCCATAAAAGCATCGGTCCCTCGTTTTAGAGCTCTGCAACGAGCGCCAGCTCTTCGCCCCACGGATCCCGCAATTCGCCAACGATATATGGCAGTTCGGCCCAAATCGCTATACTCTTGCTATAGGCAGGTATAGCTCATTCTCCGGTTCGTAGCGTCTGTGTTTTTGGGGGTTCGAACAGCCGAAGTCCGAGAAAATCATAACTCGGACGGCGGTGGGAGGAACTCATACGAGTTTTTCAACATAAGCAGGGATTATTGTTCACCCCCTCGGATACGGATGCGCTCGAGCTGGGACGGCTAGGCCCACCTAGCGAGCCGCCTGAGCGAAGCACCCCATAATTTGAACCGCGACTGGCCACCACTACATGGAAACCCCGACTCCCGCTGCCGACCCGCGCGGGCACCTGCGCCTTACGAACGGTGAGCATCCTGAGCAAGGTGCTGGCGCTCACCTTTACCCAGGCAACATCCGCGACTGGAAGGCAGACGCTTGCGAGGCCCGCGGTGGCGTCCGGATCGGTGGGTCTATCGACACACGAGTTCTCTGTGCAACGGAATTAAAATGAAAACCAACCTCGTC
>Ga0302151_10000519_pt1 | contig 22212 bp, 16 predicted proteins | sample I_Bog_N1_3_FD_192428 | JGI IMG/M metagenome (GOLD analysis project Ga0302151, IMG submission 192428) | Peat permafrost microbial communities from Stordalen Mire near Abisko, Sweden - I_Bog_N1_3 | ecosystem: Environmental > Terrestrial > Soil > Wetlands > Peat | place: Sweden: Abisko, Stordalen...
GCCGTCGACGGCATCATCGCCGGCAACACGGACAAGGCAGCCCTGTGGGAGATCAACACCGAACAGGAATACCACGAGGAGAAGAAGGGATGAATCTTCATCGTCGGAAGCGAATGTATGGGGCACCCGTATGGAGGGGTTGAAATGAGCACGAAGGCAAAGAGCATTGCGTACTGGTCGACGACCGTACTCACAGCGTTTTCCATGAGCGGCGGCGTGGCCCAACTGGCGCGGGTGCCGGGCGTGGTGGATGGATTTGTGCGCCTGGGCTATCCGCTTTATTTCGTAACCATCCTGGGATTCTGGAAGGTGGCCGGTGCCATTGCCATCCTTGTGCCGCGTTTTCCGCGGCTGAAGGAATGGGCGTATGCGGGCATCTTCTTTGACCTGACGGGCGCGGCGTGGTCGACCGCGGCGGTGCATGGCGGGGCGTTCCACATCCTCGCGCCGCTGGTCTTTGCGGTCCTGACTGTGGTGTCCTGGGCCCTGCGGCCGGCGAGCCGGGTGGTGGGGACGATTGTTGCATAGTTGTTCTGAAACGGTAGAAATTGTTTGGCGGAGAAGGAGCGGGGCTTTTCCCTTCGAAGGTTCCACACGATGAAAAGATTTCTGGTCCTCGCCTTCGCCATCCTCCTTGCGCTGATTCTGTTCAACCGGCATCGCGTCTACGTGCGCGACCCGCTGGCCACCGTGTATCGCAACGACGTCCGGCAATCCGGCGTGGAGGTCTACATCAATGCCTCCAACGACGTGCTGGTGTGGAAGGAAGATTCGCCCGGCGCCTTCCAGGTCCTGCTGCAGCACTGGAACCAGACGCCCGGCCTGCCCGCGCGCCTGACCTGCCTGCACTGGATGGTGTGCCTGGCCGACGCCGACCACGCCGCCATCTTCCCCATCCCTTTCACCGGCAAAGGCCCCCATGATGCCCATGTCGCCATGTCCGACCGCGAAGTCAGCTTCACCACCAGCGACGCGGCTACGCTGCGCATCGAGCTCCGCTGAGTGAAATTGGGAGCGGGCAACGGAGTGTGGGTGGGAACGAAATGCGGGGATTCTTCGCTGCGGCTCAGAATGACAAGCAGTAGGAAGAATGACGAGCGGTAGGAAGAATGTCTGGGGAACTACTTTGAGACCAAAGGGCAGGCCCGGAAGAAGATGGGCGGGCGAGCGCGGCAGCGGAAGGCCCCGCCGAACGCTGCTGCTGGCTGCCCTGCTCCTCAGCGGACTTTCCGCTGTCGCGCAACTCGCCGCCCAGCCCGCCGCCCGCGCCCTGGCGCAGGCGCTGCGCGGAACCCAGGCCTCCGCCGTTGCGCTGGATGCGCAGACCGGCAATGTGCTGGCCGCCGCCGGCCCTCCCCGCCGCGGCGCTCCCGGCTCCACGCTGAAGCCGCTGCTGCTCGAGTACGCGTTGGACCACGCCATCGTCCGCGCTGACACCGAAGTCTACTGCCGCCGCAATCTTCACATCGGCACGCGCGCGCTGCCCTGCACCCACCCGGCCAGCCAGCCCGTGTTTACCGCGGAGAGCGCCCTCGCCGAGTCCTGCAACACCTGGTTCGCGGAGATGGCGCGCCGCTTTACCGGGCCCAATCTGGAGGCCGCGCTGGAGACGACCCGCCTGCCGAACGCCTCCATGGCCTCCGCCGATGTCGCCCAGCGCCAGCTCGCCGTGCTGGGACTGAACGGAGTGACCGCCTCTCCGCTGGAGTTGGCCCGAGCCTACCGTGACCTGCTGGCGCATCTGCCGCCGGAGGGTACCGTTGCGCGCGGCCTGCGCGGCTCGGTGGACTACGGCATGGCCAGCCCCGCCGCCGTGCCCGGCCTTGTGCTGCTGGGCAAGACCGGCACCGCCAGCGATCCCGGCGAGGCCTGGACCCACGGCTGGTTCGCCGGCGCCATTCCAGGCCGCGTGGTGCTGGTGGTGTACGTGCCCCACGCGGACGGCGGCAACGCAGCCCGCCTGGCGCAACGATTCTTCGCCGCGTTGCCGCCCGCTGGGAGCGCGCGATGAGACGCCGCCGGCACGACGCACTCTTTCTCGCACTGTTCTGCGCGACGCTACCCGCACTCGCCGCACCGGCCGCCGACGGCGGCGGCCGCGATGTCTCCGTCGCGCTCTTCTCCACGCGCGCGCCGCATGCCGTCACGCTGGCGCCGCTAGGCCCCGACGCCTGGACCGCGACCTGCGCGGTCTGCGCGCACACACCGCTGCCGGCGCCGCTGCATTGGCACGGCCCGGCAGAACTCTTCGCCGGCGGCACGCTTCGCATCACGGACGACGCCGCCGGCGAGGCCCGCGCCGCCAGCGGCCTGTGGCATCTGCGAGCGCATGACCACGACCTCGATGTCGTGCTCACGCTGCCCAGCGAGCGCTACGTGGCCGCAGTCCTGAACGCCGAGGCCGGCCCCAACGAGCCGTCGCAATCGCTGCGCGCGCTCGCCGTCCTGGCCCGCACCTATGCGCTCAACGGCACACACTACACGCCCGCGCCTGGGCATCTGCCCGCCGACCTGTGCGACAGCACCGCCTGCCAGGCCCTGCGGCTCGATGCCACTCCACTGTCCGTGGACGATGCGGCGCGCGCCACTGCGGGCGAGACCCTGTGGTTCGGGCAGCGCCGCGCGGAGGTCTTCTTCAGCCAGAGCTGTGGCGGCACGACGGAGGACGCGGGCGCGCTGTGGCCCAGCCTGCGCGGCCTGCCCTACCTGCGCAGCCACACCGACCCCTACTGCCTGCGGCGCGACTCCGCTGCGTGGCACGCGGAGGTGCCGCTGGCCAAGCTGGCGGCGATGGCGCAGGCGGAGGGCTGGCACCTGCCCGCAAATATTGTGGCCGCGCAGGTGAGCCAACGCAGCGCCTCGCACCGCGCGTTGCGTATCGTCTTCACCGGCAGCAGCGGCGCAACCGCCGTGGTAGCGGCCAGCGCACTGCGCTTCGGCATAGGCCGTGCGCTGGGCTGGGACACGGTACGCAGCGATGCGTACGACCTGGGCGTCCGCAACGGCGCGCTGCTGTTCGATGGGCGCGGCCACGGCCACGGCGTGGGCCTGTGCCAGGCGGGCGCGACGGAGATGGCGACCGAGGGAAAAAGTGCGCGCGAGATCCTAGCCTTCTACTTTCCCGGCACTGCTGTCCGCATCGCTCCCACTGACGAAGGCTGGCAGCAGACGCAGGCCGGGCCGCTAACGCTGCGCTCCGCCCACGTGCTCGCGGCGTCGCGCATTGCCGCCGTCCAGCAGACGTGGACCGATGCGCAGCGACGCTTTCCGCCGCGCCGCGCGCTGGCGCCGGAGATTGTCTACGCGCCCACCACCGAGGTCTTTCGCCAACTGACCGCACTGCCCGGATGGGCGCTGGCCGGCACGCGCGGCACCACCATAGTGCTGCAGCCGGAGGCTATCCTGCAAGCCAACTGCAGGCATGCGTCCGCTACGCTGCTGCACGAGCTGCTGCACGTTCTGGTGGAGGCGGAAGCCACCGATCGTGCTCCATTGTGGCTGCGCGAAGGCCTGGTGGAAGCGCTTGCCGGCGAATCCTCATCCGCCGCAGCCACGCTACCCGCGAGCGGGATTGACGCCGCGCTGCAGCACGCCGCGTCGCTGGCAGAGAGCCAGCGCGCCCACCGCGCAGCCGCCGCCCGTGTGCATGCACTGCTGGAACGCTATGGCTTGTCCACGGTGCGCGGCTGGCTCTCCACAGGCGTTCCCGCGGGTGTCCTGGCTCTGGAGTTGTGAGCCTGAGGTTGGCCGCGGACGGGAGCGAAATACGGGGAGATGATTCTCCAGTTAGTTCAGGCAGAACCGGCGAAGCGCAATCATCGCTGGAGGTTTGTGGCCCCACCTTGTGTCGGGCCTTCGGCCCTGTGAAAACGATCTGCACACATCTAAGGGAACTTTGCTCTAAGAGCGCCCGTCTGGGCCATCGGCGCACGTGCTTTCTGTGCGGTGGTGCGACCCAATTTGGGCCCGAGGCGGAATTTTTTGTGCGCCGAGGGTCTGTGACGCAGGTCATAGCGTCCAACCAGAGGAGCGCACACAGTAGAATCAAGTGCGCCGGGGTTGACCGCTCTGCAGCGCAGCCGGGATTGGGGAGAGAGCCGAAATGGAGACCGCAGTGCAATTTGCCAAAGCGCATGGATCGAAGACGCCGCCAGCCGAACTTCCCATCGCCGCGCTGGTGTCGGCGGTGGCGGTGGCGGCGGCGGGCGGCCTGCTGGGCTACTCGCTGCTGCCGGCCAAGAAGCGGCCCACCATCTCCAGCCAGCTTGGGTTTGGCGTGCTGGCCGTGTGCGCCGCCGCGGTGCTGTGGATCGAGCGCCGCGAAGAGGCCGCCGCCGCACACCACCTGGTGAAGCATGTCCACGGGGTGCGCGATGCGCGCTGGCTGAAGCGGCACCCGATTAATTTCGGGTGAGGCTGGGCGAGGGCCGCATGGTGTGACGGCAATCTTTGTGTCGGGCCTTCACAGCCCTCTGATTCCTGGGGCATACCAACCTAGGCCTCCGGCCTAGGCTGGTATGTGTCGCGCTTTCAGCGCTTTAAGAGCTGCCCTCGGCGAAGTCAAAGGGGGAGCGGATGCACAGGCGAAATACGGGGATTCTTCGCCTTCGGCTCAGAATGACAAGTTCGATCAGGATGACAAGTTCGCTCATTCTGGCATGTCCATGTGGGCGGCGGATGGGGGTGGGCTGCCGGACTCTTCGTGGGCAGCGGATGCGGGCGGGCTATGGAACTCTTCTAGAATCGCTGTATGGCAATTGAAGCGCAGGGGATGGCGGCTGAAGGGCAGACGCGGGTGGTGCATGCGGTGTGCTCGCACGACTGTCCGGACTCGTGCGCGGTGCTGGTGACGGTGGAGTCGCTGGCGCACGGCGGCGAGCGTGCCGTCAAGGTCGAGGGCGACCCCACGCATCCCGTGACGCAGGGATTTCTGTGCGGCAAGGTGGCGCAATATCTGGAGCGCGTCTACTCGCCCGACCGGCTGCTGTATCCCATGCGGCGCAAGCCGGGAAGGCCGAAGGGTCCGGCTGGGTACGGGGCGGCTGGTTCAATACAGACCGGGGGCCGGGAGGCCGATGCCTTCGAGCGCATCAGTTGGGACGAGGCGCTGGACGAGATCGCGGCCAGGCTGACGGCCATCTCAGCGGAGTTCGGCCCGGAGAGCGTGCTGCCCTACAGCTATGCGGGCACCATCGGCAAGCTGGGCTATGGGTCCATGGATCGGCGATTCTTCCACCGGCTGGGGGCGTCGCAACTGGCGCGCACCATCTGCGCGGAGGCCGGCGGCGTCGCGTTCAAGCAGGTCTACGGCATCAAGCTGGGCACGCCGCCGGAGGACTTCGCGCACGCCGGGCTGATCGTGGCGTGGGGCGCGAACATCCACGGCAACAACATTCACCTGTGGCCGTTTGTGGAGGAGGCGCGGCGCAAGGGCGCACGCCTGGTCGTGATCGACCCGTACCGCACGCGCACCGCCGCCGTGGCCGACGAGCATCTCGCCATCCTGCCCGGCACGGACACGCTGCTGGCGCTGGCGCTGATGCATACCATCTTTGCGGAGGGCCTGGAAGACGCGGAGTATATGGCCGCATGCACCCTCGGCGCTGCGGAGCTGCGTGCGCACGCGCTGCGGCCGGAGCACGCACCGGAGTGCGCCGCCGAGGTGACCGGCATCGACGCCGGGACGATTCGCCGGCTGGCGCGCGACTACGCTAAGGCCGGTCGCGATGGCAACGGCCCGGCGGCCATCCGCCTGAACTACGGCGTCCAGCGCAGCGAGAATGGCGGCACGGCGGTGCGCGCGGTGTGCATGCTGCCGCTGATTACCGGCGCGTGGAAGCGGCGCGGCGGCGGGCTGCAACTGTCCACCAGCGGGGCGTTCCCGTTCAACGGCGACGCGCTGGAGATGCCGGAGCTGATGCAGGCCAGCCCGCTGGGCCGCGACGCCCGCACCGTGAACATGAGCCGGCTGGGCCATGCGCTGACGGAGCTGGGACAACAGGGAATTGACACAGCCGATGGCGATGGGCCGCCGGTGAAGGCGCTGTTCGTCTACAACTCCAACCCCGCCGCGGTGGCGCCCAACCAGAACGCGGTGCTGCGCGGCATGATGCGGCCGGACCTGTTCACCGTGGTGCATGAGCAGTTCTTGACCGACACGGCGGACTATGCGGACATCCTGCTGCCCGCGCCGACGTTTCTGGAGGTGAAGGACGTGCAGGGCGCGTATGGGCATCTGTACGCGCAGCTCTCGCAGCAGGCCATTGCGCCGCTGGGCGAGGCGTGGAGCAACGTGCGGCTGTTTGCCGAGCTGGCGCGCCGCATGGGCTTTGCGGAGGCCTGCTTTGCGGACACCGAGGACGACCTGATCGACCAGGCGCTGGCCACGGAGCATCCCTTCTTCGCCGGCATCACGCGGCAGCGGCTGCAGCAGGAGGGCCACATGGCGCTGGCGCTGCCCACCAATGCCGCCGGCGAGTCGCTGCCGTTCTCGGATGCCAGCTGGTTCCGCACGGCGAGCGGACGCGGGGAGCTGACGCCGGTGCCTGTCTTCACCGCGCCGGCGGAGTCGCGCGGCGGGGCGGCGTGCACGCCGCAGTATCCGCTGGAGTTTCTGCCGCGCAAGGCGGACAACTACATGAACTCCACCTTCGCCAACATTCCTCGCCACCAGCGCATGGAGGCGCGCAGCACCGGGCTGCTGGAGCTGCATCCAACGGACGCGGCGGCGCGCGGCCTGGCCACGGGCGATGCGGTGGAGGTGTTCAACGCGCGCGGCAGCATACGGCTGCGGGCGCAGGTGGGCGGCTCGGTGCCGCAGGGCGTGGTGGCGGCGCGGCTGAACTGGAACAAGCTCTCCGGCGCGGACGGCGCAGCGGCCAACAACGTGAACGCCTTGACCAGCGAGACCGTGACCGACATCGGGGCCGGGGCGACGTTCTACTCCACGCTGGTGGAGGTGCGGAAGGTGAGAGTACGGCCCGGGGTTGAAACGTCGGTTGGTCGGAGGCCGGTTACCGCAGGCTAAAGGAAGGTCTGTACAAGTCATCGGACACTTCCTCAGGGCTGAAGCCCCCATTGATTTTGGGACCGCTTGCGACGTGGCTAAAAGCCACGTCCTTTCAATTCGGAGACTTGTTCAGGGTCTCCCTAAAGGCTGCTGCTCCTCCCGAAGTGTGCGGTTTTCGATGCGTGGGGCGTGCGCGGGCTGCGCTGCGTGTGGCACGGACGGGCTGGTGGGGCCAATTTGGCCGTAACCGATGGGGTCCTAAACTCGCGTCGAGCGGCTTCGCTCCCATATAATCGAGCTTTCCCCTGAAGAAGCTTCCAGGGCGTCATTTTCAGCAATAGAGGGTGTGCGTATCTTTACCGTAAAGCGAGTGAGCGGAAGTTTCCTGGGTACCATGCAACAGTCTGTGCGCACGCGCTCTCGCATTGCACGCGACCTCGCCTTTATCGCCGCCCTTGCTGCCACGCCGCTGCTGGCGCAGAGCGCGCCGCCGGCGCCGACAGGCCTGCAGGATACGCCCGCACTGGCCACCGTGAGCACGCCCCCGGCGCAGGCGCTGTGCCAACCGGAAGTGATCGGCAACCGCCGCATTCCAAAGGACTCCGTACTGGCGCGCATCTCCTCGCACCAGGGCGATCCGTACGATCCGGTCACCGTGGAGCGCGACTTCAACTCGATCTGGAACACCGGCTACTTTGAGAGTGTGCGCATTGAGCGCACCGACACTCCGGCCTGCGTGCAGCTTGTGATCTACGTCCGCGAGAAGCCCACCATCCGCGAGATCGACTACAAGGGCCTGAACGCCGTCACGCTGTCCGATGTGCAGGAGCGGTTCAAGAAGGCCAAAGTCAGCCTGACCGTCGAGAGCCAGTTCGACGAGACCCGCGTGAAGCGGGCGGAGACGGTGCTGAAGGACCTGCTGTCCGAGCATGGCCACCAGTTCGCCACCATCCGCACCGAGGTCAAGTCCATTCCGCCGTCGTCGGTGGGCATCACCTTCAATATTAAGGAAGGCCCCACGGTGAAGGTGGGCAAGATCGCCTTCGACGGGAACTACAACCTCTCTGACCGCGAACTGCGCTACGCGATGGTGAACTCGCGGCCCATTGGCATTCCCCACTCCATCCTGTTTGAGAACCTGCTGTCCAAGACCTTCGACGCCAGCAAGCTCGACGAGGATACGGAGCGCGTCCGCCAGGCCTATCGCGACAAGGGCTATTTCCAGGCGGAGACGGGCGACGCCCAGACCCACGTGCGCGACGAGGGCGGCCTGAACTGGTTTACCCTGCGCCCCTCCACGGGCAAGCGCATCGACATCCTGATTCCGATAGAGGAAGGCGAGCGCTACAAGCTGGGCGGCATCACCTTCTCCGGCAATAAGATGTTTACCAACGTCCGCGCGCTGCGCGCCCAGTTCCTGCAGAAGGACGGCGAGTGGTTCAACGCCACCATGTTCGGCAAGGGGCTGAAGCAGCTCTCCAAGGCGTACGGCAGCCAGGGCTACATCAACATGGTGGCTAACCCCGTCCCCAAGCGCGACGACGCCACCAAGACCGTCACCTGGAATATCGACATCGACGAGGGCAAGCAGTTCTTTGTCTCGCGCATCGAGTTCTCCGGCAACACCGTCACGCGCGACAAGGTCATCCGCCGCGAGCTGCTGATGGAAGAAGGCCAGGTGTACTCGAGCGAGCGCTGGGACCTCTCCGTCCTGCGCCTGAACCAGCTCGGTTACTTTGACACGCTGAAGGTGGAAGACGACACGGAGACCCGTCCGGACTCCGACAACGGCACCGTCGACCTGCTGCTGAAGCTGAAGGAAAAGGGCAAGAACTCCATCGGCCTGAACGGCGGTATCAGCGGTTTGTCGGGCACCTTCATCGGGCTCAACTACGAGACCAACAACTTCCTGGGCCTGGGCGAGACGCTCTCCGCCAGCGCCAACGTCGGCGATCTGTCGCGCAACATCAGCTTCGGCTTCAACGAGCCCTACCTGCGCAACAAGCCGATCTCCCTCGGCACGGAGGTCTTCTCCCGCAAGACCGATTACAACCCGGCCAAGGCGTACTCCATCGCCAACGGCGTCAGCGCCAATGTCTCCAGCGCGCAGCAGTCGCTGCTGACCAACTACAACACCTCCACCACCGGGTTCACCGTTTCGCTCAGCGAACCGCTGAAGCATCTGTGGGTTGGTCGCGGGGTCAGCCGTGTCGGCATCACCTATGCCCTGTCACGCTCGTCGGTTACCACCTTCAACGACAACACGCGCAATGTCTTCCAGTCGCTGGCGTTCCGCTCCGGCGTGGCCGGCCCGAACCAGTTGAATGGCATCGTGACCTCGACGATCTCGCCCAGCTTCAGCTACTCCGGGCTGGACCGCGCAGTCGGGCCGCACTCCGGCCGCGACTTCAACGTGTCCGTGCAGGTGGCGGGCGCGGGCGGCAACGTCAAGTACATCTCGCCGGTGGCCAGCTTCCGCCAGTTCTACCCGATGAAGGGCCTGCGCATCGACCGCGAAGGCCGCAACGTCCTGGGCATCCGCGTGCAGTTCGCACATGTCTCCGGCTTCGGCGGGGAAGTTGCTCCGCCCACCAACCGCATCTACGGCGGTGGCGAGTCGGACATTCGCGGCTTTGACATCCGCGCGGCATCGCCCTACACGTTCGTTCCGGTGAAGGTGAACTTCAACCTCACCAATCCGGACAACACGCTGATTCCGCGCGACCCCACCAACCCGAGCCTGGGGTACATCAGCATCCCGCTGCCCGTCTACCGCCTGGTCGCGATTGGCGGCGACACCCAGTTGACGACCAATGTGGAGTACCGCATTCCCATCGTCAGCCAGGTCACCTTCGCGCTGTTCACGGACTTTGGCGTCACCGGCGACCTGCAGCCCAGCCAGCTCCGCCAGAGCGTGGGCGGCGCATCCACGCTCTCCAGCCCGCTGTACGGCTGCACCGGCTTTACCAACGGCGCGTGCGTGGGCGGCATCCCGGTGCCGGGCTTCTCGCCGCTACAGCTGAACACGGTGCCCAACACCAACTTTGTGCCGCGCATGTCCAACGGTGCGGAGTTGCAGGTGATCCTGCCGATCGTCAATGCGCCGTTCCGGCTGTACTACGCGTACAACCCGATCCGGTTGTACCGCGACGTGCCCCAGCAACTGGCCCTGCCCAACACATGTGCAGTGGGCCAGACGGCGTGCTTCCAGAACCTGTTCCCCAACTCCGACGCGGGGCGCTACAGCTACCAGCAGGCGCTGCAGCTCTACGGCCCCTCCTACCAGCTCCGCGAACCCCGCAAGACGTTCCGCCTGACGGTGAGCACGACGTTCTAGGGGCGGGTGCAAGGTTCCAGGTTCAAGGGAAAGACAGACGAGGCTGCCAGCAATGGCAGCCTCTTCCTTTTCTGCTTTGTGTCTGGAGCCAAGGTGGAGTGCAGCTGCGGGCGAAATGCGGGGATTCTTCGCTGCGCTCAGAATGACAAGCAAAAGCAAAAGCAAAAGCAAAAGCAAAGGCAACGGCAACGGCAACGACAAAGGCAACGGCAACGGCAACGGCAACGGCAACGGCAACGACGGAGATTCTGGACTGCGTCCAGAATGACGAGCGAAGAAACTTCTAGCTTGTCATTCTGAGCGCAGCGAAGAATCCCCGCAGTGTGTTGCTGCAGCCGAAGTGGCTCTAATAGCTGCGCATATACATCCGCGTCATTCGGTCGTGCCAGGCCAGGCGTTCCTCGTCGAGCGCAGCCCACAGGAATCCAAGCGCCATGGGGCAGGCGGAGAGCAGCACTGCGACGATCCGCCGCCGCAACGCAGACTGCGTCGGGTTCTCGTCGTCGAAGGTGCAGAGCGCGATGCGCGCGCAGCGCATCCCCGGCGTTCCGTGCGACAGCGTAAAGAACAGCCCCTGATACAGCAGGTACAGCAGCACCGCCGCGCCCGCCAGCGCGCCTAGCAGCAGCGCGGGCTGAATGCCCGCGTCGCCCGGCGCCTTGCCGGCAAGCTGCAGCACCACGGAGTGCAGCGACCGGAACGCGCTCCACTGGATGGTGTGCCGCGTGGTCAGCGCAAACGCGGCGGCAAACCCAGCCAGTCCCGTGCCCACGATTCCAGCGTTGATCGCCGCGGCCAGCGCGCGCCGCCCTACTGGCGCCACATCCGGCAGCGCTGCAGCCACCCTGGCCGCGTCGGTTTCGCTGGCGGCGTCCGCATCCATTGCGTCCGTCGCTTCTTGACTGCGCGCTGCGCGGTTGGCTGCACTGTCGCTTGCGGGCGCATCCAGCCAGATGGACGTCCATTGCGGCGTGGGCGACGCCGCGGAGCCAGTGTCCGGAGTGGTGGAGATCTGCGCCGGGTCCACCTCGAAGATCCGCAACTGGCCATCGCTCGCGTCCGGCTCTGCTTCGTCGCGCAGGGGGCCCTCGGCATAGCGCGGCCGCGCCTTGCGGGAGGCCACCAGTTGCCGCGGAAACTCAATCAGGTTGGCGGGCAGCGGCATGGGCGGTCCGGCGGGCTCCTCAAACACCGGCGCCTGGCGGAACGCAATCTCTTCGTCCAGCGCTGTTACCTCGGCGTCGTTGCGCTCCACGCGGCGGTTCTCCCGCATGGGCCCGGTGGCCGCAGCACCTGCAGCGGCCCGTCCCAGCCGCGCCGCGCTGGCCGCATCCTGATACAGCCGGACGGTAAACCCGGCCGTGGGGGTTGGCGCCGGAGCCAGAGGCAGTTCCGGCGCCGCAACTTCATGCGCCCTGGACGGCCTGCGCTTCGCTATTGCGCCCTGGGGACGGAAGGGCCGCGAGGGCTTGGTCCTGTCTGTGGTCTGCTCTTGAGTCCGGTCTGGCGAAAGCGGCTGAGCCGCGGCCCGCGGCAGCTGCATCTCCGGCCACAACTGCATCTCGTCTGTGCGCTGCGTTGCGGCCGGCGCGGCGACTGCGATGCGCTGTGTCTGCGCGGCCACCTCGGCGTCGCCCTGGTCGAAGGCGTCCAACATCTGCTGCTGCGCAGCGGCCACGGCCTGGGCATTGCGTGCGGCAATCTCCGCCGCGGCGCGTGCCTGCTGCACGGCGCGTTCCGCCTCCGCCGCCAGCACCGCGCGATAGCTGGGCGACTGCGCATAGCGCTCCGCCACCGTGGCCGCAATGCGCGCGGAGCGCCTGGCGCGGGGGTCCGTGGGCTGCGGCTCCAGCGGCGGCGCGGGCTGGTTCTGCGCCGCGCCTCTGCGGCTGCGGTGCGCGGCCAGCCGCTCCGCCACCTGCGCCCGCAGCGCGTCTGCCTGCGTCGAGGCGGCTTCCGCCGGTCCAGCTTCGATGGTCGTATCCAGCAGTGCAGAGCCCATTTTGCTCAAACTCCAACTCACTTCCGTGAAATCGTCTAACCTCTAAAGAGTGGTGCGTGTGACCCAGTCCATCGTCCGACAGCCGACGGCTTCTCCCGGAACTGCCGCAGCTCGAGCCCTTCGCCCGCGCAGCGGCGCATGCAGCCTGGCACAGCGCATCCACAGCGCCTGCTTCTTCATAAGTACCACGCTGCTCCTCGTAAACCATGCACATCTCGCAGCGCAACAGGTGTCGACTGTGGCACCTCCGCCTGCCGCCGCCGCCGATGCGCTGCCCAGCGCGCCCGCCGTACCCAGTGCGCCCGCACCGCAGTATCCCGACGCCGTGCTGATTCCGGCGCGGGAGGGCGAGCCCATCTCCATCCAGTCCGACACCGAATCGGGAACGGGCAGCCACTATGTCGCGGACGGCTCCGTCGTCATCACCAAAGGCGATCGCACCCTGCAAGCTGACCACATCGAGTACGACGCCGACTCCGGCGACATGGCCCTGACCGGCCACGTCGTCGTCAGCGGAGGCGACAACGACGAGCACATCGAGGCCAGCCACGCCACCTTCAACATCCATGCCCAGACCGGCCGCTTTTACGACGTCTCCGGCTCCGTGGGGCTGAAGCCGGCCAAGCCCGGCGCCGCGCCGCGCCGCGTCTATGCCAATGGCAATCCCTTCCTCTTTACCGGCAGGATGGTGGTGAAGACCGGCCCGCGCGAGTACCAGATCTACGGCGGCACGGTCACCTCCTGCCAGCTCCCGCGCCCGGACTGGGTGCTGTCTGCCGCCGAGTTCTCACTGGACCAGGAAAAGGCGCACGCCACCAACAGCGTCTTCCGCCTGATGAACTTCCCGGTGTTGTGGATGCCCTACGTCACCCATCCGGTGAACGCCGACAACCGCCAGACCGGCATCCTGATCCCGGAGATCGGCTTCAACTCCGCCAGCAAGGGCACCACCATCGGCGAGCAGGTTTACTGGGCCATCGACCGCAGCTCGGATATCACCATGGGCGCAATCTACTACTCCGCGCGCGGCTACGAGGAGACGGGCAGCTATCGCTACCACGGCCTGGGGCAGAACTTTGTCCGCGGGCACTTCAGCTCCCTGCAGGACCACGGCTACACCCCCAGCGGAGGCACCTACATCAACCAGAGCGGGACCGACGCTACCATCTCCGGTCGGCTGGACGTGGGTGTGGACGACTATGCCCCGGAGCAAGCCAACCCTGCTCCCGCATCCGCCGCCACCCGGCTGGTGGCAGAGGTCGAGTACCTGAGCTCCTTCCCCTATCGCGAGGCGTTCTCCTCCAACTTCAACCAGGCCGTCTCCACCGACGTTGTCTCCGATATCTACGCGACCCACGCATGGAACGGCATGGCCGCCTCGCTGGAGGGCGACCGCTACCAGGGCGAGAAGCGAGTGGCCACCACCACCCCGCTGCAGGCGGAGGAGCAGGTCCACATCTTCCACGCGCCGGCCATCGAGTTCACCACCACGGATCACCTGCTGGGCGCTACCAGCATCGAGTGGAGCCTGGATAGCTCGGTCGCGGCGCTGAAGCGCTCCCAGCCCACCTTTACCACCAGCGGCATGGTGGAGCGGCTGGACCTGCACCCCGAAGTCGCCTATCCGTTCGGCGCGGGCGGATGGCGCATACGGCCCTCGGTAGGTGGTCGCGAGACCTTCTACAGCCGCAGCCGGTTCGCCGCCGTCCCTGGCGTAGCCGGGCCGCCCGAGGAGAACACCGCCACGCTCAACCGCTCCGACTTCGAGCTGGAGCTGGACCTGCGCGCGCCCGTGCTGGAGCGGACCTTTGACTCCGGCTGGGTGCGCAGGCTGCTGCGCCACGATGTGAAGCACACCATCGAGCCGGACCTGACTTACCGGTATACCACCGGAATCAGCAACTTTCCCAACGTACTTCGCTTCGACGCGGTGGACGTAGCCAGCGACACCAACGAGCTGGAGTACGGCATCACCCAACGGCTCTTCCTGCGCCGGCCTCCGGGCACCCCCTGCCGCGCCGCCGGAGCCTCTGCCGACGCCACGGAGATCCTGGGCTCCGCCGGAACCGACGCCGACGCCGACGCAGACCCCGGCGAGGCCACCGGATACGCCGACGCCGCCGAACCCCAGTGCGGCAACCGCGAGTGGATGAGCTGGCGCGTGGAGCAGAAGTACTTCTTCGACCCCAACTTTGGCGGTGCCGTCGTCGGCAACGGTCCGCGCAGCGTGCTCGGGTCCACACTCGACCTGACCGGCATCGCCTTCCTCACCGGCCCGCGCACCATCTCGCCGCTCACCTCGCGGCTGCGTGTCCGCACCTCGGAGCGGACGGACGTGGAGTGGGACTTCGACGTGGATACCTGCTCCGCTCCGGTCACCATCAGCTCGCTCACCAGCTCGCCGCCCTGCCGGGCCAAGTTCACCGCCGACAACATCTATGTGGACGTGCACCAGGGCAGCATCTTTGCCGGCGCCAGCTATGCCCGGCTGAATGCCCCGGCGCGCTCCTACGTGGACGGCGCGCTGTCGGCGGTCGCGGACTTCAACCAGATGCGCCTGCTCTTCGGCTTTGGCAACCCCGCCCGGCCCGGCTTGAGCGCAGCCGCCTACAGCGGCATCGATCTTGACCTCGGCACCGTGCAGTACGGCGCCATCCAGACCAGCTACAACTGGAACTGCTGCGGCGTGAGCGTGGAGTACCGCAAGTACGAGCTGGGCACCGCACGTAACGACAACGGGTACAAATTCAACTTCACGCTGGCCAACATCGGCAGCGCCGGCAACCTGCGCCATTCCGACCAGGTGTTCTAGCAGCGGACGACTTTAGGCGACCGGCGTTCCGTTGTGGACGCATGTGAAGCCGCATTCAAACTGTTCCTCCCGGTATAGGCCGGGGAAGTCGATGTTGTCGCCTCGGACGAGGGCAGCGACCATTGCCTCGGCTGATCCATCCGGAATCAGGTTCTTGAAGAACCTCAAGAATTGGCCACAGTTGATCGTCAGCCATTGCCTGGTGTCGCTCGGGGATGTGGCTGAGAAGGCGACGCCCTTGAGCTTCCCCTTGAACTGGCCTTCAGTGAATAGGATTGGCGATGCTGCAAGTTTGTATGCTTCCGTCACGATCAAGAACTCCAAGGCAGGTACATGAGAGCTGATTCCATGCAGCAGAAGCCTGAGCAGACCCGTCGACAGAGAGTATGGGCTGCGACCTATATCACGCCGCCACATCCGGGTTGGCCTCTCACCACATTCTTGCGCATCACGGCCGCCGTTGATGAGCAATCCTGACCGGATCTCACGATTCTTGATAATAGAGCCGAATTGCACAGACCAGCGCATATTCGCGCAGGGATGATAGGCGTAGAGTGCCGCCATTACTCCGCACGGACGCTGCGTCTTCGCGGGCGAGCACAGTCGAGGCCTTCGATATGCCGGGAATAAAGAAAACCAAGTTCGATCCGGCAAGTTACCTGGCTGCCGCGGGAATAACGCGTAAGTCAATCCAGGTGAAGGCGAACCATGTCTTCTTTTCTCAAGGTGGCCCCGCGAATTCGATCTTCTATCTGGAGAGCGGCAGGGCAAAGCTCACCGTTGTGTCCCAGCGGGGGAAAGAGGCTACGGTCACGTTTCTCTCCGCCGGTGATTTTGTCGGTGAGGAGTCGCTTGCTGGAGTCTCGGGGCTGCGCATCGCGACCGCCACTGCGACCACCGCATGCACGGCCCTGAAGCTGGATCGCGAGGAGATGGTGCAGTTGCTGCATGAGAAGCATGAGTTCTCCGATCTCTTCTTGAAGTTTGTGCTCCTTCGAGGAGTTCGTACCCAGGAAGATCTGATCGATCAACTCTTCAATAACAGTGAGAAGCGTCTGGCGCGGACGTTGCTCCTGATGGCAGAATTTGGTAAGCCCGGCGAGCCGGCGACCGCCATCCCGCCCATCACCCAGGAGGTCCTCGCCCACATGATTGGAACCACCCGGTCTCGCGTCAGCTACTTCATGAACCGGTTTCGGAAGCTGGGCTACATCGCCTACAACGGCCACATCGAAGTCCACAAATCGCTGCTCAACGTGGTGCTGCACGATCAGTTGCCGGAGCAGATAGCGAAGCGGCCGGTCGTCCTCGATCATGAAACGACACCCGAAAAAAGGAAGAAGCGCGCAGCGGTGGCCCGGCTTCAATAGAACGTCTCGTGCAAAGGGCCGGATTCGCGCCGTCCATTGGGGACCGGATCCTGGAGGGAAGCGGGGCCGAGTTGGCCCTCCAGGACCGGGACCGCTGATCACAAGCGCACTCCTCCATCGAGGATTTCAAACTCGATATCCGGACCGGTGTGCTGCAACTCAAGCCGCTCTCACACGCGATCTTCGCCCGCGCTCGCGCCTTGTCACTTCAGACCACGCCGCGCCTGGGAACTCGCGCCGCCGATACCCTGCACATTGCAGCTGCACTCGAACTTGGTTCCAACGTCTTTCTGAGCTTCGATGTGCGGCAGCGGAAACTTGCCCACACGATGAAGCTGAAACTCAACCCGATGCCGCAAAAATGAGATAATCGATATTGTGCTGAAGCTTTTCAGGCCGCTCGGTTTCGTCCCGTTGATCCTCTCGATGGCCACGCTGGGCTGCCATGCGCAGGTGAAGGCCGACCCCGCCGGGCCGCCCATCCAGATCGGCGTCAAGCTCTCGCCGGAGATGGCGCGCCGCGTGGAAGTGATGCTGCGCAGCCGCTCCTCTCTGCCGCTGGAGTCCGTGGTGACCGTGGGCGTGCCCACCGCCAGCGAAGTGCCTGGCTACGACCGGGTTGCCATCACCTTTACCAACAATGGCAAGACCAGCAATGCCCTGCCGTTCCTGATCTCGGCCGACGGCAAGACACTCGCCCAGTTCAACAAATTCGACATGAGCGTGGACCCCAGGGACAAGGTCTCCAGCGTCGATCGTCCGGCGCGCGGCGGTCCGCCGTCGGCTCCCGTGCTGATCGTCGGCTTCGACGACCTGGAGTGCCCCTTCTGCGCCCGCATGCACGCGGAGATCTTCCCCGCCGTGACCGATCGCTACAAGGACCAGGTTCGCATCGTCTATCGCGACTTCCCGCTGGAGAGCATCCACCCCTGGGCCCTGCGCGCCGCCATCGACGCCAACTGCCTGGGCGCCGCCTCTACCCCGGCCTACTGGAACTATGTCGACTACGTCCACGCCCACGCGTCGGAGATTCTGGACGACGACAAGTCCGTACCCAAGGCCTACTCCAAGCTGGATGGGCTGGCCATGGACGAGGGCGCGCGTCAGAAGTTGAATGCGGTGGACCTGGCCGCCTGCGTTACCAAGCAGGACAGCCGGAAGATCCGGGCATCCATCCAGGATGGCGAGGCGGATACGCTGCGCGTGGATGCCACGCCCGCGCTCTTCGTCAACGGCGAGAAGGTGGACGGCGTGGTCACCCTGGATGAGCTCTATCACGTGATCGACCAAGCGCTGATCGCGGCCGGACAGACACCGCCGCCGGCCCCAACCCCCGCCAGTCCCGCGCCGGCTGCAACCCCGCTGCCGCCCGCAACCAAGCCGGGGAGTTAGTATCGCTGTGCGCACGTTTCGGAGTGGAAGCATGACCGCAGACCAGCAACGGGGAGCAGCAGGATACAGGATGAAGAACCATGAGTAGCCAAGCAAGTATCGCGGCGCGTGATTGCACGCGCGTTCCGGCAGCAGGCACGGCCCACCGCATTGCGACTCCTGTGCTGCTGATGGTGGCAGTCTCCCTGGTGGCCGGATGCAACCGCACGCCCACGGCCGATGTGGTGGCCACCGTGAACGGCCACGCCATCCAGCGCGCGGACATGGACCGCCTGTACCAGCAGCAGTTGGGGCAGGCGCAGGGACAGGCTCAGCAGACCACCCCGGAGCAGGCCGACTCGCTGCGCCTGAACATCGTCCGCGAACTGATCGACGAGGAGATTGTGGAGCAGAGCGCGGCCAAGATGAACCTGACCGCGACCCCGGAGGAAGTCGACGCCAAAGTGGCTGAGATGAAGGCGCCCTACACCGAGGAGCAGTGGGCCGCGCAGTTGAAGGCGAACGGCCGCACCGTGGACTCGCTGCGCCATGACCTGCGCCGCGGCCTGACTATTGAGAAGCTGCTGAACAAGGAGGTCAACTCCAAGATCACGGTCTCCGACGCCGACGTGAGCAGCTACTTCAACCAGCACAAGGCCGACTTCAACCTGATCGAGGTGCAGTACCACCTGGCGGAGATTCGCGTGACCAGCGTTCCCTCGCCCCAGCCGGGCAATCTGCAGGGCAGCAAGGCCACCACCGACGCCGAGGCGAAGAAGAAGATCCAGGCGCTGAAGAACCGGCTCGACTCCGGCGACGACTTTGGCCTGCTGGCGCAGAACTTCTCCGAGAACCCGGAGACCGCCTCCAATGGAGGCGACATGGGCTTCCACTACGAGTCGGAGTTGCACGGCGACCCGGCCATCTTTGCCGCCGTCACCAAGCTCAAGCCGGGCCAGATCACCGACATCCTGCCGCTGCTGGACGGCCAGACCAAGAAGCCCGTGGGCTACGCCATCTACAAGCTGCTCTCCCGCGAGCCCGCAGGCCAGCGCGACCTGAGCGACCCGCGCGTGCAGCAGGCCATCCGTCAGCAACTGCACGATGGCCGCGCCGAGCTGCTGAAGGCCGCCTACCTGGACATCCTGCACGACCAGGCCAAGGTGGAGAACTACTTCTCCGAAACGATCTTCAAGGACGACGCGAAGTAGCGACGCGATTTGCTTTGGGAGTAGCAGCAGGCTTTAGCCTGCGGTAACAGGCGTCCAATCAATCGGGGTTTCAACCCCGGGCCTTCCTCTCACCAGTCGCCCGCATTTGGGTCTTCGCCGTTCGGGCTACTCCTGCCGCCCTACGCCCAGCTTCCACAGCACCTGCCGCAGAATCCCCATCCAGACCGGCGCGTCCACTGCATCCGCGCCCAGCCGCCGCACCAGCCGCCGCACGTGCGCGGGATCGCAGTTGGCCGCATGCCGCCGCGTGTACCCGGTCTGCGCCATCACTTCGTTCAGCAGAGCGGTCACGCGTTCCAGGTTTGCCGCCGTCGCCGGATTGAGTATGGGTTCCGCCGCCGCTTCGTTGCTGTATGCCTGCGGATCCTGCGGACTCTGCGGCGCCCGCACCAGCTCATACAGGCATACCGCTACGGCCTGCCCCAGGTTCATGGACGGATGGCGCACGCCGTCGTGCTGCTGCATCGGAATCGTCAGCAGCCAGTCGCAGTGGCTCAGCTCGTCGTTGCTGAGCCCCGTCTTTTCTGACCCGAAGAGCAGCGCCACGCGCCTGCCGCTGTCGCAATGTTCCTTACCGTCATGGGCGGGGTCCGGCTGCAGCTCTGCGCGCAGCAAGGGCGCGGCCTCTGCCAGCAGCTTCAATTCATGTTGCAGATCGCGCTCGCCGACGGCGGTGGTCCCCACCACCAGCGTGCAGTCGCCCACCGCCTCCGCCACGCAGGCAAACTCCTCTGCCTCCGCCAGCACTGCGGACGCATCCACTGCGGACTTCGCCGCCTCAAACGGCACGGGAAACTCGTTCACCACGCGCAGCCGGCGGAAGCCGAAGTCGTGCATGGCGCGCGCCACGGCTCCAATGTTGCCGGGGTTGCGCGCCCGCACCAGCACCACCACCACCCGATCCTGCACATCCAGATCCATCCCTTCATCTTACGAGTCAGTTCCGGGCGTGAGTAGGTTCGCATCGCGCTCCGCCCCGCAGCAAGAATGAGAATGGCCGGAGAGGGTTGCTCTCCGGCCAGACTTTCAAGATGAAGTATGTAGTTGGCTCAGAGAGAGGACACTCGTGTCGCCTGAGCCGCGTCGCTGCGCACCACGCACTCCGCACACTCTGCAAGGATCGCCAGCAGCAGGCATGCGACCAGCGCGTCCAGAATGGCCGCCGCGCCCAGCCGCAGCAGCAGGCTCAAAGTCTCCACCCGCAGGCCGTGGCCCGGCGTCCATCCCATCAGCGCTCCGGTGCAGATGTTTGCCTCGATGGTGACCACCACCACGGTGATCCAGTACGTAACCGAGCGCAGCGCCCGCAGCATCGCACGCAGTGGCCGCTGGCTTGCCATCATGGCGAACACAGGAATGGCAATCGCTCCGGTGCCCGCCCACGCCACCGCCATGCCGAGCCACTGAATCCAGAGCAGAATGTGCGCGTAGGAGAAGATGTTGCGCAAGGCGTGCGGCACGCGCGAGTTCAGATAGCCCGCCCACTGCACGTCGTTCTGGTTGTAGCTGCCATGCGCGCGTGCCAGCAGCGCGCCCCACGCCAGCCACAGTGCAGCGCCCAGCAGCATCCACAGCGCGCCGCGCAGCAGCAGCCCGCGCGTGCGCTCACGCCCGGTCAGGCGCAGCACAATCGCCGTCTCTCCGCCGCCCGCCACGGCCACTACGATCAACCCCAGCAGGGACGAGCCGATCACGTCCAGCGCGCTGGCGTCCGGCATGTGCAGCCACAGCGCGCCCAGCAGAAACACCACCAGCGCCAGGCCCGCCTGCTCCACCACAACACGCACGCTCATCCGCCGAACCGCTCTGCGCAGCGTCGTCATTGCCCACCCCCTTGCGCCGCCGGCGCGGGCACCTGCAACTGCAGCGCATCGCTGGTGGCCTGCACGCCCGGCTGATACATCGGCTGCACACGCGCCGGGCTGATCTGGAACGTGCCGGGATTCACCACGCGCACCATGTAGAAGATCTCCTGCCGTCCGGTAAAGTCGGTGGCAAAGAATGCCGCATGGTCGTCGTGATACTCGCGCCGCGTGAACCAGTCGTACCAGCCGCCGGGCCGAGCATCCAGCGGATAACTATCTTCGCTGGTTACAAATTCCGTTCCCGCCGGGATCGGGTCCTCCAGCAGCAGATAGCGCATGGGCGAGCCGCTGATCGCCTCGTGTACGGCCAGCACATCGCCCACCTGCGCGGTGCCGGCCAGCGGCTGCAGCGTGTAGACGATCTTGCCGTTCTTCTGCACCGGCGCCAGTTTGTAGTAGTCGCGCGTCAGGTTCAGGCTCAGCGTGCCCGCCTGGTAGTCGCTCTTCGCCGTGGAATAGTAGGTTCCGCGCGACGACCAGTAGATGCGTCCGCTGCCGCTGCGCCGCACCACCTGCACGCTATTGTTGCCGGCTTGCAGGTGCGCCGCATCGAGGTCGATCGCCAGCGACGCGCCGCTGGTTGCATCCGCAGCCGTAAAGTGCCGCGTGCCGACGGAGTGCCCATTCACCAGCACGTCTGCGGTAAAGTCGGACTCCAGCTCATGCGACGCGGCCAGGTAGTCGACCAGCCCGAACAGCACCATCGCCGTCTGCTCGGTCGAATCCCACCACTCGCCGCCATTGCGCTGCACCATCAGCCATTGCGCCGCACCGGCCAGCAGCGGGTCGTTGGCATCCACCTTCGCCAACAGACGCACCGCATACGCAGTCGCCTCCGCATCGTTGCTGTAGTCCGCATCCAGCAGCGGGACATACGATCCCTTCCAACTGACCAGGTCGCCCTGATGCACAGCCTTGGTCGCCAGCAGGTCCGCAACCTGCGCGGCGCGTGCGTCATGTACTTGCAGCATCGCCAGGCCGGTCATGGCCAGCGCCTCCGGCTCTAGGTCGTTGCGCCGCGACCATTGCGCATCCAGTGCGCTGCCCAGATTGGTGCTGCCCGACTCCGCCAGCGCGTACACCACCGCCGCGCGCAGCTCCGGACGCATGGTGGGGTGCTGCGCGAGCTGCGTGTTCAGGTAACTGGTGCCGCGGGCCAGCATGCCCTGCTGGTCGCCAGTGAGCGGCATGTAGGTGGAACCCATGCCGATGCC
>Ga0302151_10000524_pt1 | contig 22119 bp, 13 predicted proteins | sample I_Bog_N1_3_FD_192428 | JGI IMG/M metagenome (GOLD analysis project Ga0302151, IMG submission 192428) | Peat permafrost microbial communities from Stordalen Mire near Abisko, Sweden - I_Bog_N1_3 | ecosystem: Environmental > Terrestrial > Soil > Wetlands > Peat | place: Sweden: Abisko, Stordalen...
TCGCTCCTCATCGCTGAGCTTCACCACGTACTTCTTGACCGCGATTTCCACCGCCACGAATCGACCCCGTCATTCGTTACGGGCACATCGATTCGGACATTCACGTCAGAGTCAAGGACGCGGGGCAGTACTGAACATCATCGTGGCCGGACAAATGAAGTAGGTGCGCCCGCGTCGCCGCGAAATCGTCTGCATGAAATGGGCTGCATCCCCATGCGCTGCGGCGATGTCGGCCTCGGTCTCGGGGGTGTCGCCAAGTTCAAGGCCGCTGGCCTTGCCGGCCGCAACTAACGCGTCAGCAGCGCCAGCAGCCCCTGCAGCAACTGCGTGGGCGTCGGCGGGCACCCCGCAATCACCAAATCCACCGGCACCACCGCGGACACCGGCCCCACGCAATCCGGGCTCCCCGCGAACACCCCGCCCCGAGCAGCACAATCCCCCGCCGCCACCACCCATTTCGGGTCCGGCGTCGCCGCCCACGTCCGTTCCAACGCCTCGCGCATGTTCCGCGTCACCGGCCCGGTCACCAGCAGCACGTCGGCATGCCGCGGGGAGGCGACGAACCGCAGCCCGAACCGCTCCAAATCGTAGAACGCGTTGCCCAGCGCGTGGATTTCCAGCTCGCAGCCGTTGCACGACCCGGCATCCACCTCGCGGATCGACAGACTCCGCCCCAGCTTCCGCCGCGTCGCCTGATCCAGCGCCGCGCCCAACGCGACCAGCGCCGCATCCTCGGGCGGCGGCGGCTCGGTGACCGGGCGGCGGAGCCCTTGCAGCAACGTGCGCAACATCAGAGGTCATGCCCCGCATAGGAACAGTTGAAACTCTTGTTGCACAGCGGGAAGTCGGCAACGATGTTGCCCTCGATCACCGCTTCCAGCAGCGGCCACTGGAACCAGGACGGATCGCGCAGGTGGCAGCGCGCGACGCGCCCATCGGCATCCAGCCGCACCCAGACCAGCAGATCGCCCCGGAACGCCTCGACCAGCGCCAGACCCTCGCCGGCGCGCGGCAGCAGCGGCACCACAAGCGGCCCCTCGGGCAGGCGATCCAGGATCTGCGTGATCAGCGTCAGGCTCTGCTCGATCTCATCGATGCGAATCCAGATCCGCGCATTCACATCGCCCTCGGTCCGCACCGGCACATCGAAGGTCAGCACGTCGTAAGGCGGATAACCGGGCGCCAGCCGGCAGTCGAATTTTCGACCTGACGCACGGCCAATCGGCCCGCCAGCCCCGAACTGCCGAGCCAAATCCGGCTGCAGCACGCCGGTCGCCACCGTCCGGTCCTGCAGCGAGGCGGTCTCCTCATACATCCGGCCCAGCGGTTCAAACCGGGCGCGCACGCCATCCACCAGCGCCCGCAGCCGCTCCACGCCATCGGACTCCAGATCGATCGCGACGCCCCCCGGCACCACGCAGTCCATCATCAGCCGGTGGCCGAAACACGCAGCCGCGGCGCGCAGCACCCGCTCCCGCAGCATACCACAATGCGCCAGCATCAGGCTGAACGCGGCATCGTTGCAGATCGCGCCGACATCGCCGAGGTGGTTCGCCAGCCGCTCCAACTCCGCCATCAGCGCGCGCAGCCACGCGGCGCGGGGCGACGGCCGGGTGCCGCTCGCCGCCTCCGCCGCGCGGGCGAAGGCGATCGAATACGCGACCGTGCTGTCGCCGGAGGTGCGCGCCGCCAGTTGCGCCGCGCGCGCCAAGTCGGCACCGTCCATCAGTTCCTGGATGCCCTTGTGCACGTAGCCGAGCCGCGCCTCCAGCCGGACCACCGTCTCGCCATCGCAGGTGAAGCGGAAATGCCCCGGCTCGATGATGCCGGCATGGACCGGACCGACCGGGATCTGGTGCAGGCTGTCGCCCTCGACCGGCAGGAAGGTGTACGGCCCGTGCTTCAGCCAGGACCGCGTGTCGGGCGAGCCGACCGCATTCAGCCCCCAAAGATCACGAATCGCGCGCTCCAGCCGGATGGCCGGCGCATGAAGCGCGCCCACCGACGGATAGTGCCCGTCGGGGCAGGCGAGGCTGATCACCGCAATGGGGTGCGGCGGCTCCTCCAGGATCGCCATGTGCACCCAGGGCGGTTCCCCCCACATCCCCAGCAGGGTCGCATCCCCGGCCGCCAACCGCCCGGTCGCCTCCTGCCAGGCGGTGGCGTTCACGGCGAAGCGTGGCCAGGGACGATGCTCCGTGACAAGGGTGCGCTGCGCGGTCATCCGAGCAGCTTCGCCACGTGCTGGAACCACGCCACCACCGGCGCCGGCAGCCAGATGCCGGCGACCAGCACCAGCGCCAGATGCGCGAACATCGGCACATAAGAGGCGTTGACCGGGCCGATCGGGCCGCGCACCTGGCCGAACGCCACGCGGCCAAGCCGCAGCATCAGCGCGGAAAAGGCAACCAGCAGCCCGAACACGCACAGGATGGCGAGCACCGGCGAGCGTGCGAAGGTCGAGCTGACCACCAGAAACTCGCTCATGAACAGGCCGAACGGCGGCAGGCCGGCAATTGCCGCCACGCCGGCCACCAAGCCCCAGCCCAGCACCGGATGCGACGTGGTCAGACCGCCGATCCGGGTGATGCGCTGCGTCCCCTTTACCTGCGCCACATGGCCCACCGAGAAGAAGATCGCCGACTTCGTCAGGCTGTGCATCGCCATCTGCAACAGGCCGGCGAAATTACCCAGCGGCCCCGCCATGCCGAAGGCGAACACGATGATCCCCATGTGCTCGATCGACGAATAGGCGAACAGCCGTTTGATGTCGTGCCGGCGATACAGCATGAACGAGGCGAAGATCAGCGACAGCAGCCCGAGCGCTATCATCAGGGGACCGGGCGCGATCGCCCCCGGGTTCGCCGCCAGCAGCATCTTGAAGCGCAGCAGCGCATACAGCGCGACGTTCAGCAGAAGGCCCGACAGCACGGCGGAGATCGGCGTCGGCCCCTCCGCGTGCGCGTCCGGCAGCCAGGCGTGTAGCGGAACCAACCCGACCTTGGTGCCGTAGCCCAGCAGCAGGAAGATGAACGCGATGTTCAGCAGCGACGGATCGAATTCCTTCGCGCGCGCCGCCAGCACGGTCCAGACCATCGCGTCCGGCCCCTCGCCCACCACCGGCTGTGCCGCCAAGTAGACGAGGATCGTGCCGAACAGCGCCAGCGCGATGCCGACGCTGCCGAGGATGAAATACTTCCACGCCGCTTCCAGCGCGGCGGGCGTGCGGTACAGGCCAACCATCACCACCGTGGTCAGCGTGGACAGCTCCACCGCCACCCACATCAGGCCGATATTGTTGGCGACCAGCGCCAGGTTCATGCCGAACATCATGAGCTGGTACATCGCGTGGTAGAACCGCATGTAGCCCCGGGCCAGGTGGCCGGTTTCCAGCTCGTGGCCGATATAGCTGGCGCTGAACACGCTGGTGGTAAAGCCGACGAAGGTGTTCAGCACGATGAACACGATATTCAGGTCGTCGATCAGCAGGTACTGACCGCTGGCCGGCCGTTGCCACAGCAGGGTCAAGGCGAAGCAGAGCGAGATCCCGCTCGCCACCACGTTCAGGATGGACGACAGCCGGTAGCCGGGCAGCGCCGCGAGCACCGCAGCGCCAATCAGCGGCACCACCAGCAAGCCGGTGACCGGGTTGATCATTCGTGCGGGCCTCCGCTGCCGACCAGGCCCGGCTTGCGCCGGCGGTCGCTCGCGATCGCCGCTTCGATCTTTCCCGGCCTCCGCCACCGTTCGTCCGCGATCTCCGCGCCGAACATGCCCGGGTGCTGCCGGACGCGATCCAGCGCGTCGTCGTCCACCGTGTCGAAGCGCTCGCGGATGCGGAACAGCACGATGCCGATCACGATAAAGGCGATCAGGACGGAGAAGGCGACGCTCAGCTCCACCACCAGCGGCATCCCCTGCGCGCCCGCGGCGGCCAGGATGATGCCGTTCTCCAGCGACATGAAGCCCACCACCTGGCTCACCGCGTTGCGCCGCGTGACCATCATCAGCAGGCCGATCAGCACCACCGACAGCGCGAGCGCGATATCTTCGCGCGTCACCGGATCGGCCTGGGAGGTTGCCGGCAGCATCACCTCCAGCGACAGCGCGACCAGCGCCATGCCCGCCAGCATGGTCATGCCGACGCCCACCACCGTCTCGACCTCGCGGTGCAGGCCGAGCCGGTACACCATCCCGCGCAAGGCCCAGGGGATGATGATCGCCTTGAAACATAGCGCGATCGCCGCGGTGACATAGAGATGCGGCGCGTTCTGGCTGTAGGCCTGCCAGGCTACCGAGGTGGACAGCACGAAGGCATGCAGCGCGAGCGCATGCAGCAGCGAATACAGCCGCACCTGGTACAGCATCATGAAACTGACCAGGACCAGCATCCCCGCCAGCATATGCGCGATGTCGAAGGAAAGTCCGTTCATCACATGCCCTGTGAGACGAACAGGAGCAACACGCCGAGCAGCCCAAGCATGAGTGCGGCCCCCAGGAAGTTCGGCACGCGGAACACGCGCATCTTGGCGATCGACGTCTCGAACACGGCGAGCAGCACGCCCGCACTGGCAAGCTTGGCGATGTACAGCCCGACTGCCCCGAGATAGCGCTCCGGCGACGCCGGGCCGTCCACGATGCCGAACGGGAAGAACATGCAACCGATCAGCGAGATGTACAGCAGCAGCTTCAGGTAGGCGGCCCACTCGATCATGGCGAGATGCCGGGCCGAGTATTCCAGCACCATCGCCTCGTGCACCATGGTCAGTTCGAGGTGGGTGGCCGGATTGTCCACGGGTATCCGCGCGTTCTCGGCGACCGACACGATCACCAGTGCGACCAGCGCCAGCGCCAGCGATACGCGCAACCCGGAATCGCCGGTCGAGAGCATGGCGGCGATGGTGGAAAGCTGGGTCGATCCGACGATCAGGGCCACCGTGAACGCGATCATCAGCATGGCCGGCTCGGCCAGCGAGGCGATCATCACCTCGCGGGATGCGCCAAGCCCGCCGAAGCTGGTGCCGATGTCCATCGCCGCCAGCGCCTGGATGAAGCGCGCACTGCCAAGCAGCGCGGTGATCGCGATCAGGTCGCCGGACCAGGAGAACAGCAGTCCGGTGGCGAAGGTCGGCACCAGCGCCGCCGCCACCCAGGTGACCGCGAAGATCAGATACGGCGCGGCGCGGAACAGCCAGGAGGCGTTCTCCGCCAGCACCGCGTCCTTGCTGAGCAGCCGGCGCAGGTCGCGGTACGGTTGCAGCAAAGGCGGCCCGCGCCTGCGCTGCAGCCGGGCCTTCACCTTGCGCACCAGCCCGGTCAAGAGCGGCGACAGGCCAAGCACGAGGGTCATCTGTCCGCCCTGGATGGCAAGGTCGGCGGGGGCGAAGTCGCCGATCATTGCCAGATCGCCAGCGACGCGAGCAGCAGCACCAGTGCCGCAAACACGAAGCCGAGGTAGCGCCGGATGGTCAGGAACTGCAGGTAGTTCAGTAACCCCGCGGTGAACGCCACTGCCCGGCCCACCGGCGCGTAGAGAAAATCCCAGATCGGGTCGCTGATGGACCGATGGATGCGCGCGGGCGCGACGCTGCCCGGGGGCGGCATCTCGACCGTCTCACGCGCGCGCAGCACCAGCGTTCCGAACACGCGGCGCAGCGGCTGGGAGAAGCTGGTGGCGGTGTACTGGGTCGCCGGGCTGGCATCGGGGAAGCCGCAATCCCAGGCCGGACCGCGGCGGAGCGCGCGCGAGGCGAAGCGATGCGTCGCCGTCACCGCGATCAGCGACGACAGGGCAATGAAGCCGAACAGCAGCAGCCCGTTATAGGAGCTGCGGCTTGCCTCGACCGGCACGGTCGTAAGCCACGGCACACTGAGCTGCGCCGGCATATGCGCGCCGACCAGCGCCTGCGAGACCGGCGCGAGCGCGTCGATCACCACGCCGGGCAGCACGCCGCCCAGCAGACAGAGCGTGGCAAACCCTGCCATGGCGGCGAACGACCAGCCATCGACCTCGCTCGCGTCCGCCGCCTGCCGGCTGCGCGGCCGGCCGAGGAATGCTATGCCGAAGGCGCGCACGAAGCAGGCCGCAGCCAGCGCGGCGGCCAGCGCAAGCAGCGCGCCCACGGCGGGAATGGCGAGCTTCAATCCCCATTGCGGCAACTCCGCTCGCAGCAGGATGGCCTGGAAGGTCAGCCATTCGGAGACGAAGCCGTTCAGCGGCGGCAACGCGGAAATCGCGATACAGCCCACCAGCATGAGGAACGCGGTGCGCGGCATGCGATGGATCAGTCCGCCGAGCCGGTCCATGTCGCGCTCGCCGGTTGCGGTCAGCACGGCGCCGGCGCCGAGAAACAGCAGGCTCTTGAACGCCGCGTGGTTGACCGCGTGGAACAGCGCCGCGGTCAGCGCCAGCGCCGCGCCCACCGCAAAGCCGTTGGCGCGGAACGCGAGCGCCAGGCCGAAACCGAGGAAGACGATGCCGATATTCTCAACGGTGGAATAAGCCAGCAGGCGCTTCAGGTCCTTCTCCATCAGCGCGTGCAGCACGCCGAGCACCGCGGTGATCCCGCCCAACACCAGCACGACCAGGCCGAACCACCACACCGGCGGCCCGCACAGCTCGAACACGATGCGCAGGAACCCGTATAGCGCCACCTTGGTCATCACCCCGCTCATCAGCGCCGAAACGTGGCTGGGCGCGGCGGGATGCGCGAGCGGCAGCCAGACATGCACCGGCACCAGGCCGGCCTTGGCCCCGGCGCCCAGCAACGCGAGCGCGAACACCAGCGCCTCGGTGCCGGCAGCGGGGGGCGCGGCGCGCATCGCGTCGAAGCTGTAGCCGCCCGCCGGCCCGGCGAGCAGGCCGAAACACAGCAGCAGCGCGAGCCCGGAGAATGTCGCCATCACGATGTAGACGAACCCCGCCCATGCGGTGCCTTTGGCGCGGTGATGGGCCATCACCAGTGCCCAGGAGGCGAACGACATCAGCTCCCAGGCGAACAGGAAGGAAAACGCGTCGTCGGCGATCACCACCATCGCCATGCCGGCCAGGAAGGCGGGGTAGAACGGCAGCACGCGCTGCGGGTCGTGCTCGTGGCGGCCCTGGCCGATGCCATACAGGCTGGCGCCGGCGCCGCCGAGCCCGATCACGGCCAGGAAGCAGCCGGACAGGGAATCAAGCCGGACATGGGCGCCGATCCAGGGCAGGCCGACCGGCAGCACCAGCCGCGAAGGTTCGGCCCCGAGCGCGGCGATGCCGGCAGCCAGCAACGCGGTGCAGACCAGAAGCGAGCCGCCATAGACCGCGATGCGGCCAGCCGCGTTGTGCGCGAAGACTGCGCCGGTCAGGGCCAGGCCGAGCAGACCCAGGATCGCGCTCAGGACAACAAGGATCATGACCGACGGAAGCCGGACTCGGGCTGTATCAGCGGCCAGCCGGCAAGCGCCCGTTCGTCCCGCCCGCGCCCGCGATCGGTGGGAGAACGGCCGGAGCCGACGCGCCGGTTCGACTGTAGGGGCTTCATTGCCGCGCGGGTATAGCCTCGCCCCGCCGGGCTGCCCAGTCATCCCCGACGTCCCCGGCGAGGGATCTTCGCCAGGGGCGGCGGTCAACGTCAACCCAACCGGGGACCTGCGGGACGAACGATGCGGCCTCGACCACCATCCGCTTGCTCGCGACGGCAAAGGGAGCACCGTCAGATCTGAGTTCGCCACGCCGCTGCGGGGTGTCGATGGCAAGAGCGCGCCGCGTTCGGCCGGATGGTGCCCGCGCAGTGACAATACACGGTTTCTGAACCGCCGCATGGGCTGTGCTTCCGCCTCTGGGCACCTGCCGACGCCTCCAGGCTCCAGGCGGCACGTCAGGCGCGGCAGGCTGCTCGGGCCGAAAGCCGCATTCAAAGCCCAACCTCAAAATGGCGGCAAAATCGTCTACGAAACATGATATTAAAGACCGTATCAAAAATGAGACGGACCGTAACGAAAAGCGTATAAAAACGGCGATATCGGAACGATACGGTGCGCGGCAACGCCGTTTAGCAAGGTTCTTGCAACAAAAATGCCATTTTTAATAATACATGTATTACGCCTTCTGTATTTACATTAAACGTATATTTATGGCTACAGTATTTTATTGATTGACAACACCCCAGGGGATTGCCATACCATGCTCCTGCGCCGCGCCCCTCTTGCCGCAAGTCGTCCAACCGTCGTGAAGTGCTGCCCCGGCACGGTGTCGTCTTTTCAAGAAACGTGGCGAGGAACCACATTGATACTGTATCGTGATTGCAAGGGAACCAAACTATAGCAATATGATTCCGCCATTGGCATGATTCCTGCCGCATTTTCGTTTTCACAATTAAACTAAAGATGACTGCAATGCTTGAGCACAAAGGAAGGTTCTTCTGTTCTTCATGCATTAAAACACATCAAATGACAGTACGTCGATAACGCAATGCTGGAGGTCGACTCAATTGATCTTTCCCCCCACCTCGGCCGCTCCGGCTTGCTGGGATGGTGACGATCCTGAATTTGGCTGGTGCTCGTGAGGCACGCCTACAGCGTTCAGACTGTCAGCGCGGACACCTGAACGGAGCTCCGACAATCCGAACCGCTTCGCTCTTAAGGCGGCGTTAAGCAAACGTGGGTTAAAAATAGAGACTGGTTGACAAAAACAAACACGTGTGCAAAAACGATTACACGCCATCTTATGACAACGCTCGCTAGAAATGGGCTCCTCGCGCCACTAAGGATAATGCAAAGCAATGCAGACCAACACAATGTCGGCAGCAATTGCTGCCGTGGCACAAGAATTTTGCGTTGAAACTGCGGACCATTCCGAACTCGTCCGGGAAGCATGCCAGCTACGCTATCAGGTCTATTGCCTGGAACGCAAATACGAGGCGCCGCAGGGCCAGATCGAGACTGATGACTTCGACGATCGGGCTCGTCACGTCGTGCTGCGCCATCGGGAGAGTGGAACTGTCATCGGGACGGTCAGGCTCGTGCTGATGTCCCCCTCGGCGCCGGACGACAGCTTCCCGATGCAAAGGGTGTGCGAGTCGAGCTTCCTGCGCGACGTGCCGCTGGTTGACGTTGCCGAGGTATCACGATTTGCCATATCGAAGGAACTCCGGGTCGCAAGTCCGGCAGCGCAAGGGTTGTTGCGTCTCAGCCTCGTCCGCGGCCTTGTCCTGCTGAGCAGCGAATTGGGCATTAAGCATTGGTGCGCCTTGATGGAGCCGAGCCTGTTGCGCCTGCTGCGGTCGACAGCGATGCATTTCGACGAGGTAGGGCCGTTGGTGGAGCACCACGGCATGCGCCAGCCGTCGTTCACCAACCTCGAGGCCTTTCTGGGCCTCGTGCGCCGCGATCAGCCTACGATCTGGAACTTCATCACAGATGGCGGCAAGCTATGGACCAATCCCGCGCACGCCCCCGCGAAGGTGGCAATGGCGAACGACGCGGAAATCGGCGCCATGGCCCTGTCTGCATAGCGACGGAACTCGGGCATCCGGGCATTGCCCGGATGCCTTGAGGCTGCAGTGGTTGTACTCGCCTGGGCCGGAGAGGCCACTATCAGCGGCAGGTAGCCCAGCCGCTGATAGTGCCGACAGGGCCGCAGCAATCACGGTGGAGTGTGCCAACGTCCGGCCGGCGCCGCCGTCGGCGAACCCGGTTTCCGCGCCCGTGTCGGAAAATTTTACGCCTCCGCCATGCGACCTTGCTATCGGGGTGCTCAACAGATCGCCCACCGGACGGCGGCTGACCGCCGCCCGGTGGCCGGCCTATTGGCGCGTGCCGGCACCGGTAAGCTGGGCCACGGAGCGCCGCGTCGAGCGATCGATCGGCAGTCCGGGCCGGGGTTCGCCGATCCGGCCCATGAAGACGAAATCGTCCGTAGCAGACCCCAGGACTTGCCGGAAGGAGGCCGCAAGATCTTCGGCTTTCCGGCACAGGGACGGGTCAGTGGTGAAGCGCGCAGATTTCTCGCCGTAATGCGCAAAGATCAAGGTGGCGAAGGCAGGCTGTATCGCCAGCCCGAGCCGGGTTGCCGTAAGCCAGAAGCGCTGAATGCTCTGGCCCTTCCCCAGCAGGTCGGCCACACGCTCAAGGCCGGATGAGGCACCTCGTGGCTGCCGCAGTGCGAAGAACGCCGCGCTGCCAAGTCCGGGAGCGTAGTCCATCTGCACCGCCGCGGTCAGGGTGCCCCCCAGGACGTTGAGCACGCGGGTGCGCCACCATTGCTTCATCGACCAGCGCATGACCGCGAGAGTCGGGCCGCCAAGGCCGGTGGCGCCGGCTGGAATTCCGTCGGGGCTATGACGGCGCTGCCAGTCGATGACCTGCTGGTGGACCCGGAATGCTTCCGGCGCGCGCAACCGGATGTCGGTGGCTTGCGCATTCAGCCGGGCGATCTGCCAGCGCGCATTGAGGTCTTCAAGCCATTCGACAGTCAACCCGCTCCCGAGAGCCCCTTCCAGGGCAGATTTCTCCGCCGCCGTAAGCGGCCGGGTGCGATACCGGCGGCGATCGACCGAGCGCATGGTCAGGAACGAATACAGCGGGTCGGTCGTGACGCCTTTGGACGGCCTCAGACTGATCAAAATGCGATGGCCATCGGCGCCGAACTCAGAGCGCCAGTCCATCCGGCGGCCCCAGGCCGTCGCCGCTATGCGTATGCTTTCCAGCAGCATGCCGACGGACAGCAGCAGCGGCTCGCCGTCGCGGTATTCGTAGATGTTCGTGCCGGTCCAGGGGGCTACGTGGACTGTCACGCTGTCCTCGCCGGTCACCTGAAAGCGCCATGGCTGCTCGTTGTCGCCGCTGGGTGCCCAGCGTGCCACATTGAGGATTTCCTCGATCGGCGAGCGGACCGGGGGGACCGGCGGCGCGGCGGCGACGGGGCGGCGAGCCGTGAGCATCCGGCGGGCCACCGCCAGCCGGAGCCGCGGCAGAACCCCGGCGTTGCCGAACGGCAGCCACGACACGGCGAGGCGGCCGCGATAGGCGTCGAACTGATGGTGATACGGGGCCGGTTTCACGTCGCCGCGCTGCAGCAGCAGCTTGACCGCCATCACCCCCACCACACCGGCGCAGAGCTGGCAGGCGGCGATGCTTGATGGTCCCTTCCGCGCCGCGAGGTCGAGACGGCCGGGATCGACCAGGTAGCTGCGTTGCAGGCCACGCGGGGTCAGGCCAACGTAGAACCGCAGGTATTGCTCTTTCTCCGGCTGCCCTTCCAGGCGAAAATATTGCTCGAACGTCATCCCGCCCGGGACGAAGGCCAGGTAGCCTGTGCCCAGGCCGAGCGGCGCCGCCGTGACCGCTGGGATGCCCAGTTCGGCGCAGCGGGCGAAGACCTTCCGCCTGATATCGAGCGTGAAGAAATCGAACCCATCGACGAACAGATCCACGCCGGCGAGGAAGTCGTCCGTGTTGGCGGCGTCGACTCCAGCCGGGAAGCGCCGGATATCCAGGTCGGGGTTGATGGCAAGCGCCATTTCGGCCAGCACATCCACCTTCGGCCGGCCGACCGTCGCCGCCGTGGCGCCGACCTGGCGGTTGAAGTTCGCAATCTCGAACGAATCCAGATCAGCGATGTTAAAGGCCCCGATGCCGAGACGCACGAGGGTCAGGAGGTGGACGCCGCCGACGCCTCCCATGCCGGCTATCGCCACGCGCTTGCCGCGCAGCGCCTGCTGCTCCCAATCGGTCACCCAGCCGATGTTCCGATCGAAAGCCTGCTCGTAAGCGAAAGGCACTGACACTGGTTCACTCCTGATGTTTGCCCTGGTTGATGGGTAAACCGTGCGGACCAACGCCGGGCCACGTCTTATCGCGGGCCGGCTAACGCATTCCTACTGATCCCCTTGGCTCGTCCGCGTGGCTCATGCGCCCGGCCGAAAGTCGCCGGCGGCGGCGCAGTGCTCGCTCATGAAATCCGGCGCAAGATCGCTCCATCAACCCACCCAACCCGCGATCGATACAACCGGGCGCGTTGCGTTGCCAGCGACAGCCGCAAGAAACGCGCCGCAGGCGTCGCGGCGGAATTGTCCGCGGCGGCCGGCGGCCCTTGCGCGGCGAACCTTACAGGGCTTCTGTGCCGCATCTGCGACCATAGGTTGTGCTGGACCTGGCTTCTGATTGCCGCCGCGTTGAGAGCCGACCAGCGTCTGCCGGGCCGCTGCCGGTGTCGGAAGACTTTACACCGTTGACGGACATCGGGAATGCCTGGCAAAAATTAGCAACTAAATCAATGCATTGGTCTTTGGCATGGGCCTTGCTACTGGGTAGTCGGGCGAATTGGCTCCATGCACAGGAAGGGGTTTGGGCTATGAGGAAGTACTATCTCGGAACGGCGGCTGGCGCTGCACTTCTGGCTATCGGGGCAGCCACACCGGCGCAGGCCGCGCCGTCCTATGCGTTCGCTAACCTGCTCGTCACGAATTTCGCGCTGCAGGGTCTTGGCTCGTCGGGCGTGGCTATCACCAGCTCTACCGTGACGCTCAGCTCGACTGCGGGATATCCCGGTTTCCCCGCAGCAGTTAACTCGGTTGGCGGGGACATAGTCGTCGGCGGCGACTCTGGCCAGGCCACAGCCGGCCCAGGGGCTTTTCCTGGTACTGACGTCTTCACCCAGGCCCTTCTCGCATCATCCGGGACCAGAGGTCAGTCGCAGATCACCGGTCCGATCGGCGGCGCCGCCACAACGAGCGACGTTTCCGAGGGCCGCCTGTCGTTGGCGACCGGCTCCGCGTCATCGACCGCGGGCACGACCACCGGTATCGCCATCGACATCACCGTCGCTACGACAACGTCGTTTACGCTGACCTTCAGCGCCTCCGACTTCCTGACTGCGACAACCGCACAGTCGGGCGACGGCGCGAGCTCGCAGACGCAGGCAACCTTCTCTGTCACCAACGGAACAACAGGCTCCACCCTGGTAAGCTATGCGCCGGGTACCTTGAACGCGGGCGTCAGCGCGTCCGGCGTCGGCGGGGCCCAAAGCATCTCCAACGCCGCCGCCGCCTACGGCATAACGTTCACGCTCTCGGCGGGCTCGTACCAGATTAACATCCTGTCGGGCACACAGGAGCGGTTGCAGACCAATGCACCGGAGCCGGTATCCATCGCCCTTCTGGGAACCGGCCTGGTCGGCCTTGGCGTCATCCGGCGTCGGCGTAAGCAATCGGCCTAAATAATAGGAGCCGAACGGGCGCTGCCAAAACGGCAGCGTTCAGGAACTCAAAAGAAACGGGGCGGCACCTTGATGGTGCCGCCTGCTTTTTCAGCCTGTTTTTGAGAACGTGAACAGTCGCCAGCCTCTGCTGGTTTGACGTGTGGCGGCAACGGCGCGCCGGTTGGCATTGCCAAGGCCGGGGGACAGCCGGCCGCAAATTTGCACATCTGGCCAGTTGCGGCCGACGATGGAGCTGATGGTCGGGTGTAGCTCGTTCATTCGCACCGCGGTATCTTGGCGCATCGGATCATATAATTGCGTTCTTTCGCGATCCACAGATCGCGTGACAAGGTTACGGTGGCGCATGAATCGCAAACAGCGCCGGTTGGAAAAGAAGCTCGGCAGTCCCGTGGTGCAAGGACCGCGGCCGGCGTTTCAGGGGCTGTTCGCCGACGCTGTTCACCATCATCAGGCCGGGCGCCTGAGCGAAGCTGAACGCTGCTGCCGGCAGGTTCTGGCGGCCGATCCCCGCCATGCAGACAGCCTGCACCTGCTCGGGATCGTTGCCTACCAAACGGGACACCATGATCCGGCCCTTGACCTGATCCGTACCGCGATCAAGACCAACGGCCGCGTAGCTTCTTACCATTCCAGCCTGGGCATCGTACTTGCGGAGCAGGGGCTGTTGGATCAGGCAGTGGCCTCCTACCGCAAGGCCCTGGTTCTCAATCCGAACTACCCGGAGGCACACAACAATCTGGGCATTGCGCTTGGGAAACAGGGACGGCTGGACCAGGCCGTCGCCTGCTACCAACGGGCACTCGCCCTCCGGCCGGACTACCCAGAGGCACACAACAACCTGGGCGCAACGCTTCGGGACCAGGGGCGACTGGACCAGGCCGTCGCCTGCTTCCAAAGTGCACTCGCCCTCCGGCCGGACTACCCCGAGGCGCTCAACAACCTGGGCGCCGCGTTCAGGGACCAGGGACGCCTGGACGAGGCCGTCGCATCCGCGCGCAGGGCGATCGCCATCAGGCCGCACTATCCGGAAGCGCACAACGACCTGGGCAAGGCGCTCAGGGATCAGGAGCGGCTGGAGGAGGCGGTCGCCTGCTATCGCAGGGCTCTCGACCTCAGGCCGGGCTACCCGGAGGCAAACAACAATCTCGGCACCGCGCTGAAGGACCAGGGGCGGCTGGAGGAGGCTGTCGCCTGCTACCGCAGCGCTCTCGACCGCAAGCCGGACTACCCGGAGGCACACAATAACCTTGGCGTCGCGCTTGCGAAGCTGGGGCTGCTGGACGAAGCACTCGCCTGCTACCGCAGGGCTCTCGACCACAAGCCCAATCTTCTGGAGGCACAGAACAACCTGGGCACCGCGCTTAGGGACCAGGAACGGCTCGACGAGGCCGTCACCTGCTTCCGCAGGGTTCTCGACCTCAAGCCAGACTACCCAGAGGCACACAACAACCTGGGCGCAACGCTTCGGGACCAGGGGCGGCTGGACGAGGCCATCGCCTGCTTCCGCACGGCCCTCGACCGCAGGCCGGACTACGCGGAGGCATACAACAACCTGGGTGCAACGCTCAGGGGCCAGGAACGGCTGGACGAGGCCGTCGCCTGCTTCCGGGCGGCACTCGACCGCAAGCCGGATTACCCGGAGGCATATAACAACCTCGGCAATGCGCTGAAGCAACAGGGGCGGTTGGACGATGCGATCGACTGCTACCGCCGCGCCCTCGACCTCGCGCCGGACAGCCCAGAGGCACACGGCAGCCTCGCCGAGGGGCTTCTGGCGCAGGGGGATCTGGCGGCGGGATGGCAGGAATACGAATGGCGCTGGAAAACGAAGCTGCTGCTAAAGGGCCGCCCCACCTTCGCGCAGCCGCAATGGCGAGGTGAGGCGGCGGAGGGGCGGACGCTGCTGATCCATGCCGAGCAGGGGTTCGGCGACACCCTCCAATTCTGCCGCTATGGCCCGTTGGCGGCTGCACGCGGGCTACGAGTGATTATGGCGGTGCCGAAGCCACTGGTTCGATTGCTCCGCAGCCTGCCAGGGGTCGATCTGGTGGTGGGACAGGGCGAAGAACTACCGCCCTTCGATCTTCATTGCCCGATGCTCAGCATGCCGTTGGCGCTGGGGACCACCCTCGCGACCATTCCCAGCGCCGAGTCCTATCTGCGCGCCGACGCGGCGCAGATTGCGGCATGGCGGACGCGCCTCGACGCGATGGGCGAGCAGGATCTCCGGATCGGCCTGGTGTGGGCCGGCAATCCCCGCAGCCAGGCGCCCGCGCTGGCGGCGGTTGACCGCCGGCGCTCCATGGCCCCGGACCGGCTGGCGCCTTTGTTCGACCTGCCCGGATTGCAGTTCTTCAGCCTGCAAAAGGACGGCCCCGCGGCACAAGCGCACTTCCCGCTGGTCGATTTTATGGCCGAGATGGGCGACTTCGCCGACACCGCGGCATTGATCGCCAACCTCGACCTCGTCATCTCGGTCGATACCGCCGTCGTCCATCTGGCGGCGGCGCTGGGCACGCCGGTCTGGATGCTGGATCGCTTCGATCCCTGCTGGCGATGGCTCCTGGGACGGCGGGACAGTCCGTGGTATCCGACGCTGCGCCTCTACCGTCAGACGCAACCGGGCGACTGGGACCCCGTGTTGGCCGAAATCGTCCGCGATCTGCGCGGCGTCGTCGAGGCGCACGATGATATCGGATCATCATCATCGGCCGCTCAGGAACTGTTCGTCGATGCGTTTGAACATCATCAGGCAGGGCGGCTGAGCGACGCGGAACGCCTGTATCGGCAGGTTCTCGCGATCGACTCCCGCCATGCCGACAGCCTGCACCTGCTCGGGGTCGTCGCCAACCAAGCGAGACGCCATGACGTGGCCATTGACCTGATCCCTCAGGCGATCGCGATCAACGCCCGAGCGGCTCCGTACCATTCCAGTCTGGGCATCGCGCTCGCGGGGGAAGGACGGCTGGACGAGGCCGCCGCCGCCTACCGCACCGCCCTCGACCTCAATCCAGACTACCTGGAGGCACACCATAACCTTGGCATCACGCTAAGGAAGCAGGGGCGACTGGACGAGGCGGTCGCCTGCTACCGCAAGACCCTCGCGCTCAGGCCGGACCACCCGGAGGCACTCAATAACCTGGGCGCTGCGCTTAAGGCCCAGGGGCAGTTGGACGAAGCGGTCGCCTGCTACCGCAAGACCCTCGCGCTCAGACCGGACCACCCGGAGGCACACAACAACCTGGGCGCCGCGCTCCGGGACCTTGGACGACTGGACGAAGCGGTGGCTTGCTACCGCAGGGCGCTCGACCGAAGGCCGGACTACCCGGAGGCGCTCAACAATCTGGGTATCGCGCTTGCGGACCAGGAGCTGCTGGACGAGGCGGTCGCCTGCTACCGCAAGGCCATAGACCTCCAGCCGAACCTCCTGGAGGCCCATAACAACCTGGGCGCAGCGCTTAAGGAGCAGGGACGGCTGGACGAGGCCGTCGCCTGCTTGCGAGGGGTTCTCCAGCTCAAGCCTGACTACCCGGATGCACGCAATAACCTGGGCAACGCACTCAAGGACCAGGGGCGGCTGGATGAGGCCGTCGCCTGCTACCGAAGCGCCCTCGGCGTCAGTCCGAACTGCCCAGAAACATACATTAACCTGGGCAACACGCTGCGGGACCAGAAGCGACCGGATGAGGCGATCGCCTGCTACCACAGGGCTTTGGACCTCAAGCCGGACTGGCCGGAGGCACACTGCTGCCTGGGCATGGCGCTGCTGTCTCAGGGAGATCTGGCGGCGGGATGGCAGGAATACGAATGGCGCTGGAAAACGAAGCTGCTGCTAAAGGGCCGCCACACCTTCGCGCAGCCGCAGTGGCGAGGTGAGGCGGCGGAGGGGCGGACGCTGCTGATCCATGCCGAGCAGGGGTTCGGCGACACCCTCCAATTCTGCCGCTATGCCCCGCTGGCCGCCGCCCGCGGAATGCGGGTGATCCTGGAAGTGCCAAAGCCACTGGTTCGATTGCTGCGCAGCCTGCCAGGGGTCGATCTGCTTGTGGAGCAAGGCGCGGAACTGCCGCCCTTCGATCTTCATTGCCCGATGCTCAGCATGCCGTTGGCGATTGGGACCACGCTTACGACCATTCCCAGCGCCGAATCCTATCTGCACGCCGACGCGGCGCAGGTCGCGGCCTGGCGGGCGCGCCTCGACGCGATGGGCGACCAGGGTCCCCGGATCGGCCTCGTGTGGGCCGGCAATCCCCGCAGCCATGCGCCTGCCCTGGCGGCGGTTGACCGCCGGCGCTCCATGGCCCCGGACCGGCTGGCGCCCTTGTTCGACCTGCCCGGATTGCAGTTCTTCAGCCTGCAAAAGGACGGCCCCGCGGCACAAGCGCACTTCCCGCTGGTCGATTTTATGGCCGAGATGGGCGACTTCGCCGACACCGCGGCATTGATCGCCAACCTCGACCTCGTCATCTCGGTCGATACCGCAGTCGCCCATCTGGCGGCGGCCCTGGGCACGCCGGTCTGGGTGCTGGACCGCTTCGATTCCTGCTGGCGCTGGCTCCTGGGACGGCGGGACAGCCCGTGGTATCCGACGCTACGCCTCTACCGTCAGCCGCATCCGGGCGACTGGGACACCGTATTGGCCGAAATCGTCCACGATCTGCGTGGCGTCGTCGAGGCGCACGGGCACCCCTCCCGCTAGCGGTTCGATCTTGCCGCCGACATGGTTGGTAGGGCGCTGCTACGGACGGTCGCGATGGAGCGAGGCCGGACATCGGACCGGGAACGCCGAGCCGGCGAGCCAACATTGCCTGTCATGCAGGGCTAACATTGCAGACAATTGCACGAACAAAAGGCTGTTGGAACTTCGGACGCGGCCTCTCGGCTATGTGCCTGCTGTCCCACCCAAAGACGGAATCCTATCGTCAGGTTTGGACCCGACGTCAGGTATCCCCCTTCCCCCTTGGCCACCGCTCCAAATATTGGAACGAACCAATTATCCCAGGGCCTTGCCTCCGGCATCAGACAGCTTGAAAGCTTCCCTGACCTGATGCAGCGAGCCCATCAATTGCCCCAGGAAAGCCTCCAGCGCCTCGGCAGCGTCCGCCGAGAGGTTGATGAAGCAGACACGGGGTGACAGTCCACCGTCAATGATGGCGGCCGTCAGTTCCGGAAGCTGGTTGATCTTGAGTACGATTGTCCCCGAATCCGGCAACGGCTCGTCGCACGTAAGCAAAGCACCAGCCAAGGACAGATTCACGCAGACCGCATGCATGGTCTTTCCGTCAATCGACACCAGCGCCCGCCGGCGAATTTCCACACGTTGGGTCTGACGACGATCGTCGTAAACCGCCCAGGCGGCGAGCAGAAGCTGATCAGCTTCGTCAGCGCGGCCACCCAGCCTGGCCCAATCCGCCATATCGGCCAAAGTCTCCGCCAGCGACTCCCTGTCCAGCGACGAAACACGGCGAGTGACGTGGCTCGGGGTCGGATGCTCGTTAGTCAAGGGGAATGGAACCACGCTCACGAGCTGCCTCCGTCACGGTAGCCGCAATCATCGACAGGTATAGACCGGTTTTCGGTGCTGTCAAAATCCCGTCGCAAACTCCTGTCCGCAACCGTCATCAAACTCTCGCTACGCCGCGGTTTGCCGCACCGCACCATGCGCGGAGTCTGCGCCTGTCGGTGGATTTTGCCGCCCACAAGAATTGCGCCCTGGCTTCGCGACCGGTAAAGGTTGGGCGCGCGCGTTGCGGGTGTAGCTCAATGGTAGAGCCCCAGCCTTCCAAGCTGGTTGTGCGGGTTCGATTCCCGTCACCCGCTCCATGACGTTGTTCTGGGCGACGCGGCTCCGTCGCCTGGCGGTACTACAACTGTATGGTGCCGACAGCCTGTTCCGGTCGGAGCCGTGCCGACAACCCGTGCTTTTCGGCCCGTGCCGAAATTCAGGTGGCCGGCATTGGAGCGACTCGCCTGCCCCGGCCATACGCCCGTCGTTGAATACCCCCGTCGTCGAATACCAGTACGCGGTGAATACCAATTGTGCGGTCTGGTCGAAATGCGTGAACGTGGGACGGCTGCAGGCAGACTCGCCGGGGTCGCCGTGACGAAACTGCGCCGGTGCATTCCGCTGCGACCGAGGATGGTTGCCGCCGTGCTGGTGCTCGCCGGCTGCCAGAGCGTGGTGATCGTCGACAACAAACCGCTGCCCACCGATGCGGCCGGACGGCCGGTCTACACGGGTGGCTATCGGCTCAGCGAGATGCTGGCCGACCCGAACGGACAAATCCTGACCGTTCTCGCCTTCTCCGGCGGCGGCAAGCGCTCAGCGGCGCTGGCCCACGGCGCGCTCCGAGGTCTCGCCCGCATCCCGGTCGTCGACAGCGGCCGGCAGCGGACGCTGCTCGACGAGGTCGACTTCATCGCCGCCGTCTCGGGCGGCAGCTTCCCGGCTGCGCATTACGGCCTGTACCGCGAGCGCAGCTTCGACACGTTCGAACATGATTTTCTCAAGCGCGACATCGAGGCGTTCATCTGGGGCACGTTCCTGCTGCCGTGGAACTGGGAATGGCTGGTCAATCCGCTATACGGCACCAACGATCGCATGTCCGAGGTGTACGACCGGTTGATGTTCCACGGCGCGACCTTCGCCGACCTGCAGCATCGTGGCCTGCCGGTGGTGTCGGTGAACGGAACGGACATCGCGAACGGTGTGTCCTTCCCGTTCACGCAGGGAACCTTCGACCTGATCTGCTCCGACCTGACGAGGTTTCCGGTGTCGCGGGCGGTGGCCGCCAGCAACGGGTTCCCGGTGGTGTTCTCGCCGATCACGCTGACCAGTTTCCGCCGTGACTGCAAGGGCACGTGGCCGCCCGAGGTGTCGCCGCCGCCCGCCGGTTCAGACGAAAGCCGCGCCGAGCTGTCGCGGCGGGCGCAGATCGAACGCATCGCGCATCGCTACCTGGACCCCGAGCGCACAAGCTACGTCCATGTCATGGACGGCGGCATCGCCGACAATCTCGCGCTGCGCGGATTGCTGAACGCGTTGCTGACGATCGACGACAAGAGCGCATTGTTCCGCACGATCGCACACCAGACAAGGCGGGTGCTGGTGGTCAGCATCGACGGTCAGGCGGCGACCGACCCGACGCTCGGGCAGCAGCGGATGGTCACAGGACTGGCGACGATCTTCTCGGCGGTCTCCGGCACGCAGATCGATGCGTATAATTTCGAAACGCTGCTGCTGGCCGATCAGGAGGTGACGCGCCTGGTGAAACGCATCCGCGTGGCGCGGTGCACCGAAGCGCCGGCGATCGACGGCCATCGCTGCGACGACGTGCAGGGCGGGCTGGTGCACCTCTCGCTGGACAGCGTCACCGACCCGGAGCAGCGGCGGCGGCTGCAGGCGATCCGGACCGGGCTGACCATTCCGGATGCCGACGTGGACACGCTGGTCTCCTGGGGCGAACGGCTGGTGGTGGAGAACCCCAAGATACGCGCTTTGACCTCGGGGCTTGATGACCCCGGTGCTGCGCCCCCTTCGGTGTCTGAACCGGCGGCCGGGCATGAGCGAACGGCGCGGCGATAGGCGGTGGCCCCTGTCGGCGTCCGCCGTCAGTGCACCTTCGTCCAGTTGTCGTAGACCGCCGCAATCGAATCCGGTCCGACGCTCAATTCGCCCCTGAACGGATTGTCGAGCGCGGCGATAAGGAAAATGACGACGCCAAGAAATGCCGCCAGAACGCCGCCGACGATCATATGGACAGAAATCTCCGCATCCAGCAACCATATCAATGTAATATTGACCAGCGCGCCAAAGGTGACGATCCACCAAAGGACGGCGGGCAATCCAGTGGTTACATTGGCGAGCCGCGACCGCCGGGTCTCGACCAGAAGGGTGAACTGGCGCAGGGCTTCTGCGTGAATAATCTCCTGACCTTTGCTGGCTGGTTCAAAGCGCGACAGAATATCAAAAACCGCGTTGATCCGTTGGGAGCCGCCCTGCGGCACGATGCCGCGACGCTGCTGCGGCCACGCCTCCTCGATGGTGAAGCGCACATATTCGCCCAGGCGATCTTGCAATTGGGTGCGCACCGGCTCCGGATAGCCGGTAAAATCGCGGTGCAGCGCGGCTAGGCAGGAGGCTTCCCGGTCGACGAGATCGCTGACCGTGGAGAAATTCTGATAGGAAGCGACCGCGAGGAGTCCGAGCAACAGTCCGAAAGGCACGGAAAAGCTGGACAGACCTAAGCCGACGATGTCATTTGCAGGCCGCCTGGAATGAATCCAGGAAACCACGGTTGGGCGCAGCACAAAAATGCCGAGCCACGTCACCGCGACAAACACGGCGGCGAACAACGCCCCCATGCTCCAGGTTGGATAATCATAGATCCAATAGAACACGCTGCTTACTCCCGGTTGCTCGCCGCCGTCGCTATCCTGCTCAAGGGCGAGCTTGTCAAAGACTCTACACCCTGTCCAGGCGAGAAACGACCGCCTGACACCAGCGGCGACGGCCGGCACGCTGCTTACCAAGAGTGACGGAGTCCGCCTGCACGCGTTTGTGAGCGAGCACGCGCGGCCTCGTTGCACGGTTCGGGCGCGCTCCCACGATTGCGCCAAGTCGGATGCAGGAGAACCGAAGCAGGATTTCCTGGCCGCAGATCGCGCCGCTCTTGACCATTCCGATGAAGCGGATTATCGGCGATGCTGGTTCAGACAGAAAATGAACAACAAGACTGGGTGCCGATCCACGTCGCGCCATCGCCTAAACGATAATTGGGGGCGTTCCCCAAAGGCTTACCCAGGTGTCCCAGGTATGCCAGCCGAGCCTCTATATCTTGATTTGCCGGAGGACGGGAACTGCCGGTTCACAGGCCACACGCGGCCCACTCATCCTACTACATATAGATCAACCTGGG
>Ga0302151_10000529_pt1 | contig 22066 bp, 17 predicted proteins | sample I_Bog_N1_3_FD_192428 | JGI IMG/M metagenome (GOLD analysis project Ga0302151, IMG submission 192428) | Peat permafrost microbial communities from Stordalen Mire near Abisko, Sweden - I_Bog_N1_3 | ecosystem: Environmental > Terrestrial > Soil > Wetlands > Peat | place: Sweden: Abisko, Stordalen...
TCCGGGCCGAGACGGTCGGGGCGCTGCGCAATTTCGAGCTGGATGTCGCCGTCATGGGCCGCCCGCCCGAGGACGACCTGCCGGTGGAGTGCGCGGTGATCGGCACGCATCCGCACGTAATGATCGCGCCACCCGACCACCCGCTCGCCAATGCGCGCGGGGTTACGCTGCGGGCGCTGGCCGGTAACACCTTCCTGCTGCGGGAGGCCGGCTCGGGCACGCGCGATCTGATGCGCGGCCTGCTGACGACGGCGCGGCTCGATCCCGACATGGGGATGGAGATGGGCAGCAACGAGACGATTAAGCAGGCGGTGATGGCCGGCATCGGCGTTGCGCTGCTGTCGGCCCATACAGTGGCGGCGGAACTGCACGACCGGCGCCTGGTGGCGCTGGATGTCGAGGGCACGCCGGTGCTGCGCCAGTGGTTCGTCGTGCGCTGCCGGGAGAAGCGCCTGCTGCCGGCGGGCCAGGCGCTGTGGGACCATCTGGTGGCGCATGGCGCCGACTATCTGCCGGAGGTGCGCTTTCCCGGGTCCGCTGGAGAGCCCATGGCGGGGGCGGGTTCGGCAGCCTGACCGAATTGCGCCGGGGGGTGGCGGGTCTCAACGCCGTCGCGGACAGCAAACGAGCGCCGCTGGGAAAAAAATCTCCTGCATGCCGAAATCCGGCATGCAGGAGAACAGTTTGAACCAAAGGCACGTTCCCTGGAAGGAATACGGCGACTCATACGGAATTTTCATGGATGATTGCAAGGAAAATGTTGCCTGTTGGCCACTCCGAGCCCGGAGCCGCCTGCGGTTGAGCCAAGCCGCGGCAAGCGGTTCCGACGTCCGTCGATGCGGGGTTTATATTGAAAATCATTATGTTATGACGCGTGGCCGATAACTGACGATGGCTGTTAGTGATAGTCGCTAGAAAAACGCATTTTACGCGTTAATTACCGTTGTCATCCGCCTGTTTCGGTGCCAAACTGCCGTTCACTGACAGGTAAACGGTAACGGTAGCAACGAACGGTGTGCTTCACAGCGCCTCGGCCATGGGCCGGTTCCGAAGCCAATCGGCAAGTGCGAGCATCCGCCGCTGGTGGCGCTTGTCCGGGCGCCCAGGCGATGGCCGCTGGAAGCGGCGGGGAATGCGCGCGAGACCGGCGAAGACTGGGTGATGATGTCACGCGCAACCGCCTCACTGGAGACGCCGGTTCGCGGGGGCCTGGGTGCGCTCCCTGCCCGTCCAAACAACGAAATTCTGTGGCACGCTTCCTGGCGCGTGGCGTGCCAACAGTCCGAGTTTCCGTTCCGGCAAGGTCGGGCGGAGAGCCAGCCGTGGCAGGCATCGCCATGGCGCCCCAGCCGCGGGGACACACGCGGCACATGTCGAATGGTTGTTATCCGGAGGTATGAATGGCTGACACAAAAGCAGGCGTCTCCACGTCTGGGCTGACCGAAGCTGAGGCGAAGGAGTTCCACGCCGTCTTCGTGACGAGCCTCATCACGTTCTTCATCGTTGTGATCATCGCGCACGTTCTGGCGTACAACTGGCGTCCGTTCTGGCCGGGCCCGAACGGCTGGGTCGCGGCGATGGGCGACCACCTGACCACCGTCACCTCGCTCCTGACGTAAGCATCCGCCCGGCGAGCCCGGGCGGAGAGAATTGCCGCGGCGCCCCGACCCCGGGGGACACATGCCGCTGCGCCGAATGGCCCCTTATACTTGGAGGTATGCATGGCTGATTCAAAAGCAGGACTCTGGTCGATCTGGCTGATCTTCGATCCGCGGAGAGCTCTCGTTGGCCTGTTCGTCTTCCTGACGGTTCTGGCACTGCTGATACACTTCATCCTGCTCAGCACGTACCGGTTCAACTGGCTGGAGGGCAATCCTGCCCTGAGATCGCATGCGGCGGTGGTTGCTCCGCTCCCGGCGCCCGTGAAGTAGGTCGAATCAAGACGGCGGACGAGGCCCAGTCCAGGCTGGGCCTCGTCCGCCGCGATTGCTCGGCGCAGTCATACCAGGGCACCCACGAAAGCTGGTCCGCAGCCGGGCTCGGGCATTTTCGCGCACGGCAGCAGACCTGATCCGGTGGCTAACCCGACTTTCGCAGTTCACCCCCGTTTCCGGGCTAACCTTTGTGCGCGATACCGGCGACCGCGCCCCGGCGTCCGGGGAGCGCATCGGCGCCGGCCGGCGGTCGTATTACTGAATAACGATCTCGACCCGGCGGTTCTGCGGCTCGCGGACGCCCGGCCCGGTCGGGACCAGCAGGCGGGTGTCACCGAAGCCCTGGATCGAAATGATGGTCTTCGGCACCCCGTCCTTGACCAGTTCGGCAGCGACCGCGTTGGCACGGCGCACCGACAGGCCCTGGTTGTATTTCGGGGTACCCGACGTGTCGGTGTAGCCGTTCACCTCGATGCGCGTGTACTGCACGTGGGTCGAGCTCTCGGCCGCCGCCCTGACGATCTGTCGCGCCCGCTCGGTCAGCGTCGCCTTGTCCCAATCGAAGAACACCAGGTAGGAGCGCGCGGGCGCCGGTGTCGGCGCAGCTTCGGGCGCCGCCGCGGGAGAAGGCGGCGGCGGAACGTTGAAGGCGTAGCGAACGCCGACCAGGAACTGGTTGTGGAACTGGTTGTGCAGCTTGAGCGTGGCCGGCGCCGTTCCCTCCGGCGATGACACCACGCTGCTGAACTTCTCGCCGCCGAGGATGTCCATGAACCGATATTCGGTGGTGACCGACAGGCCGGGGACATTCGGGACCGGGAACGACAAGCCGGCGATCACCTGTGCGGCGAACGACCCCGTGGTGTCGTTGCTGGCGACGGCAAAGCCGCCGCCCGGCTCGGCTGCGGAGAACTTGTTGAGGTGAGTGAACTGGTAGCCGGCACCCAGCCCAAGATACGGATACAGGAACGGCATGCCGATATCGAGGTCGAAAACTGCGTTCCCCATGACGCCATAGGTCTGCAGGTTGTTCGTGGCAGCGGTCGGGAACGGCGTGCCATTGAAGTGCCGAATGTTGTTCTGGATGTAATCGCCCTGCAACTCCAACCGCAGGCCGTTGCCGAACGCCCAGCCGACCGCGCCGATCCCGGTGAAACCTGCGCCTGGCTGGATTCGCTTGTATCCCGGGCCGAAGCCGGGACCGATCGGCGTGACTTCGACGTTCTGCAGCAGGTCGAACCCGGCATTGCCGTTCACATACAAGCCGGAGATCGGCTGCGCGGACGCGGCGAACGGTGCCGCAAGGATGGCTGTTGCGAGCAAGGCGCCACGATATCGCATGACTAACTCCAGTCGGAACGGCTGGACATCAGGACCGGCTTGCAGCGGCTTGGCAAGTCATTACGGCTTGCGCGGCACCGGTTTGCCGGCAGAACTCCAGCCACGGACGTGTGTGCGCCTCGCGGCGCCGGCGGGACGCCAGGAACAGAAAGGGGCGCCTCGCGGCGCCCCAGTCTGCAACGTGTTCCGACGTGTCGATCAGCGGATGATGATCTCGACGCGGCGGTTCTGCGGCTCGCGGACGCCGTCTCCGGTCGGGACCAGAAGATGGGTCTGGCCGAAGCCCTGGATCGAGATCGCGCTCTTCGGCACGCCGTTCTTCACCAGTTCGGCGGCGACCGTGTTGGCACGACGGACCGACAGGCCCATGTTGTACTTCGCTGATCCCGAGGTATCGGTGTAGCCGTTGACCTCGATGCGGGTGTACTGCACCTTGGTCGAGTTGTCGGCAGCTTCCTTGATGATCTGGCGAGCGCGATCGGTCAGGTTGTACTTGTCCCAATCGAAGAACACCAGGTAGGAGCGCGCCGCCGCCGGAGCAGGCGCGGCGATCGGGGCCGGCGGCGGAGCCGGCGGCGCGGCGCCGAAGTTGTAGCGCAGGCCGACCAGGATGGACTGGTTGAAGTTGGGACCAACCTCGATCTTGCCGGGTCCCACCTTGCCAGGAGTTGCGCCCGTGGCTGCGACCACGCCGGTCGCACCCCATGTGGCGTTGTAGCTGTTGTTGCCCGTGGTGCCGAGGAACCGATACTCGGCCGTCAGCGCCAGACCCGGGGTAACCTGGTCAAGCGGCAGGGCCGCACCCAGGATCGCCTGGTAGGCGAACGAGGTCTTCGTGCTGTTGGTTGCCACGCCCAATTGGGTCAAGCTGTTCCCGCTGGGGAACGTGATGGGGCGGACAATGCTGCCGTGCAGGGTATCGAAGTCGACCCACTGGGCACCGACGCCGACACCGATATACGGCTGAACGTACGGCACCAGGTCAACGAAGTCGTACAGCACATTCGCCATGCCGCCGTACTGCTTCTTGGTGGCGCCACCCTGCAGGTTGCCGCCAGCCACGCCGAAATTGGTGAAGCCGCCAATGCTCGCCTGGCGGAAGTCGCCTTCGACTTCAGCCCGCAGGCCGTTGCCGAAGCCCCAGCCGATCGAGGCCAGGCCGACGAAGCCCCAGGCGCCTTTCAGATCGCCCGAGAGCGATACGCCGTCGTTCAGGCCGTCCACATTCGAACCCTGAACGTTCTTGAGCTGCTGCTGCTGCGTGTAGTTGGCGCCAACGCCGGCCCCAACATAGAGACCGGTGACCGGCTGCGCGCTCGCCGCGAAGGGCAATGCCAGCACGGTGGCCGACAGTAGTGCACCGCGAAGCTTCATTTATCTCTCTCCTCGTTTGCGTTTTAGCCGGCGGCGCAACCGAACCGCGCCTGGTCCGCCTTTTCGCTCAAACAACCATAGCGGCGCTCAGCGAGTATGGCGAGGGGGAAGCAACGGTTTTTGGGCACACTGTTGCGACGAAGCCACAGCCACCAAGCGCCGACAACACCAAGGTGCAAACCTGATGCACAATCGACCCAACCGGGCCGGAAAGTCCAGGCTTGACGTGCCCACATCGCTTTAACTGTATCGCCGGTTTGAACCGGCCGCAACGACTCTCGGTCGCCGGCCCGTCACAGTACTCCAAACCGCTTCAGTCGAATCCGCAAGCAGGCGGAGAACCACAGATCTCAACTTAATACATTGAATTCAAATGGATTTCTGCCGGCGCAAGGTGATGGGTGCCGGCGCGACCCAGCCGATCTCGCCCTCCGCTACCGGCTCGGCGACGGTCGCGGCGGACGGTGCGAAAGTGGTTCGTCGCGCGCTTATGCGACGCGGGCAAGCCGGCTGGCGCCGCAGCCGCCGGGGTCGCGCTCCCGATCGGATATCGCGCGGCGCATCGGATAACGGGCGCGGCTATCGCTGCCGGCTAGACAAGCCGCCGCGTTCGCCGTTAGGCCGTCGTATCAACTCTTTGTTATTGGCAGATCGTCTTGCGGCCTCCCGGCCTTCGTCTTGGCGAAAGAGCGACCGGACGACGCCGGCGGCGCCGCGCACCAACGCGGCGCTTGATCGAAGGCCTGTACGCAACTTACCGTGCGCTCCCGTCGGGGCAATGCATTAAGGGCAACCCATAAGGGCAAGCCATTCGCCAACCGATCGGACGGGAGGAAGAACCATGACGCGTGGGGCTTTCACGACCACCGAAACGGAAGCGGACGAACCGCTCGACGCCGTGCTGCAGCCCATCCTGCAACGATTCGGCCTTCCCGCGGTTGCGGCGGCCGTGGTCAAGGAGGGGCGAATCATCGCCTCGGGCGCGGTGGGAACGCGGCGCCATGGCGCCGACCATCCGGTGACGATCGACGATCCGTTCCATATCGGCTCGAACACCGCCACGCTGACGGCGCTGCTGGCCGCGACCTACGTCGAAGCCGAGCAGCTTGCGTGGGACAGCACGCCGGCCGAGCTGTTTCCCGAGCTGGCAGCGACCATGGATGCGCAACTCAAGGATGTAACGCTAGAGCAGTTGCTGTCACATGGCAGCGGTATCCCGGGCGGCGATTCGTACTGGAACCTCGTTGACCAGTCGTTCCACGCCGATACTGGCGATAACCTCGAAGAGTTGCGCTACGGCATCGTCAGGCAGCTCGTCACGATGAAACCGGCATCCAAACCCGGCACGCGGTTCGAGCCTGCCACCATGGGCTATGTCCTGGTCGGCGCCATGCTGGAGCGGCTTGGCGGGCACACCTGGGAGGAGCTGCTGGCCGAGCGCGTGCTCGATCGCCTGGGGCTGCGGACCGCCGGCTTCGGCCCGCCGGCGAGCCTCGGCCGGGTCGATGCGCCGCTCGGCCACCTGGCGTTCGACGACCGGCCCCCGAAGCCGGTGCTGGCAGGGCCGCACGGCGACAGCCCGCTGGTCATCGGGCCAGCGGCCACGGTGCACATGTCGGTGCTCGACTTCGCCGCCTGGGCAGGCTGGTCAGCCGGCCAGGGCTGGCGCGATCCGGCGCTGGTCAGTCCAAATACGATGCGCCGGATGCAGACGCCGGTGATCGAGACGCAGCAACGCGCCTATACGCCCCATGATAATGGAGGCGCCGGCGGCTACGGGCTGGGCTGGGGCATGACCACCCTGCCCTTCGCGCCCGGCCAGCGCTTCGTGGCCCATTTCGGATCGAACACGAAGAACCTTGCGGATATCATGCTGCTGCCGGAGCGCGATTTCGCCATGGTGGCGATGACGAACATCGGTGGCCGGAAGGCGGTGGCCGGGATGGGGGAACTTGCTCGCGCGCTATACGGGCGGTTTGGCCCGCGGTGAGCCAGACCCGGACGGACGTACGGGCGCGCCTGCCTCCGGGCGGCCGTTTCATTCGCCGCGCCGCCGATGCGCCCGCCCGGCCTGGCGTCTATGTGCTGCTGATCGCACTGGCCGTGCCGGTCGGCGTGGCGTTGCCGCGGCGGGAGCCGGTCATCTTGCCGAGCGGCCGCTATCTCTATTGCGGCTCCGCGCACGGACCGGGCGGACTGCGGGCGCGGCTGGCGCGGCACATGCGGCCCGGCAAGACCCTGCGATGGCACGTGGACCGCCTGACGGAAGGCGGGGAGGTTCTCGGCGCCTGGTTTTTCCTGCGGGGCACCGAATGCGGACTGGTTGCAGCCCTGGCATGTCTGCCGGCGCCCGTGCCGGGGTTCGGCAGCTCGGATTGCAGGTCGTGCCAAAGCCACCTGCTGCGCTGGACGGATGGCGTGAGCCTCCCGCTTGCCGGGCGTTCCTGACGCGACGCGTGTTGAGATCGCCAAACCGGCGATCGGACACCGCCGCCCCGCCGGCCGCCGGCGCCGCTTGCCCAGCATTGTCGGATTCGCGTCGGAAGACCGTGTCTGTGGGGACAGGCGAGACTCCTGCGGCCTCTCCGCGTACACTGCCTTTCTGCGACGACACGCCACCGAGGACCGGTGAAGGAGGGAATTTGACCACCCGAATCGAGATCCCGACACTGCACACGGCAAGGCTGGAGCTGCGGGCGTTCCGCGCCGACGACCTCGAGGACTGGGCGGCGATCATGGCCGACCCCGAGGTGCGGCGGTTCGGCGCCAGCAAGGACCATTCGCGCGAAGCGAGCTGGGCGATGATGGAGCGCTCGCTCGGCCAGTGGGCGCTGCGCGGCTACGGGATGTTCGCGTTCACGACCGAAGGGCGGCTCGCCGGCTGGGCGGGCATCCTGCACCCGCTCGATTGGCCGGAACTGGAACTGGCCTATGCGCTGGCGCCTGCGTTCTGGGGCAAGGGCTTGGCGTCCGAGGCGGTGGAGGCGGCGCGGGACTGGGCGTTCGCCACCATCCGGCCGCGCCGGCTGGCGAGTTTCATCGCGCCGGCCAACCAGCACTCGATCCGCGTGGCGGAGCGGGTGGGCGCGGTGAAGGAAGGCCTGACCGAGCTGCGCGGCAGCAAGGCGGAGCACTGGGTGCACTACCCGCAAGGGCGCGGGCCGGTCGTCTAGCGACCGCTCCGCTCGGCTGGTTGCGTGCCTCGCGTTTCGCTCACCGGCCAGGCCTGCGCGAACCTGCCGGCTTTGATGTGGGCAAGACCGTAGGGCCGGTGACAAACGATCGCCGGGGCGGCATCGTCCTGTCGCTGAGCCATTTCACACCCAGTCCGGCCAGTGTGGCGGGTGGGCGCCGAGCGGGACGGGCGGCAGAGTCCAGCGCGAAGCGGTTTCGGAATAGCGGAGCACCGGCCCCAGATAGTGAAGGCGGCCAATCGGGCCGGCGCACTCCTCCATGTAGCGCGCCAGGATCGGCGACGGCACCTGGTCACTGGCGGCTGAGTGCGTCAGGCCCTGCTCCAGCAGCATCATCGCAGTGCGGCATAGCGAGACGCGCACGTGGTAGCTGCCCCCCTCCTCCGCCCGGCGGATCAGGGCGGCCAGGGTGCCGAGCGAGGCCAGGAAGCCGGTAATGTAATCGTTGGGGTAGAAGCTCAGCGCGAGGGCGGGCGCCGCCGGGGTACCCTGAACCGTGGCGATGCCGGTCGCTGCCTGGGCGAGCTGTTCGAAGCCGGGACGGTCCCCCCACGGTCCGCCGAACCCGTAGCAGCTCACCGAGACCGCAACGATTCCCGGGCGGATGCGGGCAAGCGCATCCGGCCCGAAGCCGAGATCCGCAATGCCGCCGGGCCGGTAGCTCTGCGCAAAAACGTCGGCGGTCGCGGCCAGCGAACGCAGCGTGTCCGCGTCATGGCCGGCCGCAAGATCGAGGAAAGTACTCAGCTTGCCATGCCCGGTGTCCATGTCGAACGGCGGAAGCTGCGGCCGTTTCGGTGAGTAGACGTGCAGCACGGTCGCCCCCTGCTCGGCCAGCGTCTTGCCGCAGGTGGGACCGGCTATGACATGGGTCAGATCCAGCACGCGGATGCCCGAGAGCGGCCGGATGCCAGTGGGCGGATAAATCCCGGACAGCGCCTGGAACGGCACCTTCGGCCCGTCCGCGATCTTTTCGATTGCGAACACCGGCTCGGCAGCGAGCGCCTTGCCTTGCGGATGGGAGCGCCACTCATCTTGCGTTCGGACCATGACCGCGCAGAGTCCCTTGCCAGCGGCCTCCTCCTCCAGCTCCGCCGCAGTCTTGCCCGACACGGCGGTGGCCACCGCCTCCTGGCTGTCGGCGCATTGCAGCAGGTCGAGCAATCCGTCGCGCAGCGCCGGATAGCCGCCGTTGATCATGATCCAGCGCCCATCCTTCGTCGGATAGAGACCGACGGTCGGATAGCGCGGCTCGGTTTGCATGATCGGATAGGCCCACTGCCGCTGGTAGAACACGCTCTGCAGCGCCAGCGCGGCGCCCTGCAAATCGAGCGCGACCGTCTGCCGCCGTCCGGTGCGCATCCGCCAGATCTCGCAAACCAGCGCGGCCTGCGCGGCCAGTGCCGCGGCGGCGGTCTCGGCTGCCTTGAGCGGCGTCTTCAGCAATGGGTCGGCGTGGTGGATATGGGCCAAGGCCGCCACGGCGGCAGGTTCGCGCACGCCGGTCTCGACGACCAGCTTGTCCAGCAAATCCCGGCTCATTGCCGCCCCCGTTTCATTTGTTTCCGTGCGGCCTTATTCTATTTTTCTTCGCTGCGGCACCGAAATCAAAACTGCTTGCGAGGGTGCGATGGGCAATATTGCGACGGCACTGCAGGCGCTGGGACTCGAACAATACGTTGAAGCCTTCAGGGCGGCCGACGTCGATCTGGACGTGCTCAGGCTGCTGACCGAGGATGATCTTCGGGAGATTGGCCTGTCGCTCGGGCACCGTCGCAAGCTGCTGGCGGCGATCGCGGAGGGCCGTCTGGCGCCACCGCCGGCGCCCATGGCGGTTACAGATCAGCTAAGGCCGCCGAAACCCGGACACACCGGCGAGCAGGAGCGCCGGCAGGTGACGGTGATGCTGTGCGACCTGGTCGGTTCGACCGAACTCACCCAGCGGCTCGATCCGGAGGAGATGGGCCGGATCATCCGCCAGTTCCAGGACAGCACGGCCGGCGCGATCAGCCGGTTCGACGGCTTCGTCGACCGCTTCATGGGAGATGCGGTGCTGGCGTTCTTCGGCTACCCGCGCGCGCATGAGGACGCGGCCGAGCGTGCCGTCCGTGCCGCGCTCGCGATCGTCGATGGCATCGGCGCGATCGCCGGGCCGGATGGCCAGGCGATGTCGGTCCGCATCGCAATCAGCAGCGGCGCCGCGTTCTTCGGCGAGATCGTCGAGCATGGCGGGGCGCGCGAGCCGATCGTCACCGGCGAGGTGGTGAACCTGGCCGCGCGCATGCAGCAGATCGCGCCGGTGAACGGCATCGTGATCGCACCGCAGACGCGGCGGATGCTGCGCGAGCTGTTCGAACTGGCCGACCTGGGCCTGCACGACTTCAAGGGTATCGGCCGGCCGATCCTGGTCTGGCGCGTCGTCGGCGAGCGGCTGGCCGGCACGCGGTTCGAGGCGGTGCATGGGCGGACGCTGGCCCCGATGGTCGGGCGCGACGCCGAGATCGCGATGCTCAAGGACCGCTGGCAGTCCGCGCGCGCCGGCGAGGGCCAGGCCGTGCTGCTATCCGGCGAGGCCGGCATGGGCAAGTCGCGGATCGCGCAGATGCTCCGCGACCACGTGGCCGACGAGACCCATGTGTCGATCCGCTACCAGTGCTCGCCCTTCCATCGCAACAGCGCGCTCTATCCCGCGATCGCGCAGCTTCGGCACGCCACGCGAATCAACCCGAACGCGCCGCCGGAGGCGCGTCTGCAGAAGCTGGAGGCGCTGGTCGGTCTCGACACGCCGGGCGCGGCGGAAGCCGTTGCGCTGCTGGCCGAGCTGCTATCGATTCCCGCCGACCCGCGCTACAAGCCGCCCGACCTGCCGCCGGATCAGCGTAAGCGCCGGACGCTGGATGTTCTGCTCGGCCAGCTTCTGGCTTTGGCGCGGAACCAGCCGGTGCTGCTGCTGGTCGAGGATGCCCACTGGGTCGATCCGACGACGCAGGAGCTGCTGTCACAGACAGTCGTGAACATCCAGAACGCCGCGGTGCTGATGCTGGTGACGTACCGGCCGGAGTTCGAGCCCGGCTGGACGAACCTTTCCCACGTCACCACGCTCGCACTGAGCGGGCTGCCGCGGCGTCAGGCGACGGCGATCATCTCGCACCTTGCCGGCGGCAAGCAACTGCCGCCGGAACTGCTCGACCAGATTATCGCCAAGACCGACGGCATCCCGCTGTTCGTCGAAGAACTTGCCAAGGCAATCCTCGAACTTGGTGTCTTGCGGGATGCCGGCGACCGCTACGAGCTGCTCAGCCCGCTGCCGACGCTGGCGATCCCGGACACGCTGCACGATTCGTTGCTTGCCCGGCTGGACCGGCATCCGACCACGAAGGAGCTGGCGCAGATTGGCGCCGTGATCGGCCGCGAGTTTGCCTTTTCGCATCTCTCCGCACTGGCCACGCTCAAGGGCGATGCGCTGGATGCGGCGATCCACGAGCTGCTGCGCGCCGATCTCGTGCATCAGCGCGGACCGGCGCACCGGGCGACCTACGTGTTCAAGCACGCACTGATCCAGGACGCGGCGTACAGCACGCTGGTGATCGCACGGCGCCAGCAGCTTCATGGCCAGTGCGCCGCGATCTTGCTGGAACTATCGCCCGAACTCGCCGAACAGCAGCCGGAACTGTTGGCGCATCATTATACCCACGCCGGCAAGGCGGAAGAGGCCGTCCTGTACTGGCTGAAGGCGGGCCGCCGGGCCGCCGAGCGTTCCGCCAACATCGAGGCGATCGCACATCTGCGGCACGGCATCGCGCTGGTGCCCGGCATCGCGGATGCCGACCGCCGGAGCGAGTTGGAACTGCGGCTGCAAGTCGAGCTCGGAGTGCCGCAGATCGCGACCGAAGGATACGCCGCCCCAGCCACGCTCGCGGCATGGGAGCGCGCTCGTGCGCTGGCCGAGCAGCGCGGCGAGCATCGCCAGCTCGTTCGATCTCTGTACGGATTGTGGGCGGCGCGGGTTTCCATGGGCGAGCCGCGCACCGCGCTCGGCCTGGCCGACCGCATCCTGGACATCGGGGAGCAGCTCGGCGATGACGGGGTGGAGATTGTTGGCCACCGCGTGCGCGCGCTCACCGTCCATGCGATGGGCGATCTTGCGCCGGCGCGCGCCGAGTTGGAGACCGCGCTGGCGGTCTACAGCCCCGAGCGGCACGCCAGGCTTGGCTTCGAGTTCGGGCAGGACCCGCGCATCGCGGCGACCGCGATCTTGTCCACGGTGCTGTGGAGCCAGGGCTATCCCGACCAGGCCGTCCGGGTGAGCCAGGAGAACGTCGAGCGCGCGGCGGCGGGGGCGCACACCAATTCACTCGCCTACGCGCTCGCCTACGGCGCCTGTTTGGTCGCGATGCTGCGCGGCGACGCCGCCGCGACGCTGCAGCTTGCCGACCGGCTGGTCACGTTCGCGACCCAGCACCATTTGTTTCTGTGGAAATCATATGGCGATGCCTACAAAGGCTGGGCGCTCGCACGCCAGGGGGATGCATCGGAGGGGGTGCGGGTCCTCGATGACGCACTGGTAGGCATCGCGCGCGCCGGCTCCGCGCTATACGCGCCGCTGATGGTTGGCATGATGGGCTACGCGCTGGGCCGCGCGGGGCGGCATCAGGATGCGCTCGCGCGGGTGTCGGCATCGGTGGCGGATGCGGAACAGCGTGAGGAGCTCTGGTGTCTGCCCGAGTTGCTGCGGCTGAACGCGCGGCTCGTGCAACGCCTCGGCGGTGGCGACCTTGCCTCCGAATTGCTCAAACGCGCGCTGGCGCTTGCCGGCGTGCATGGAATGCGCTCCTGGGAGCTTCGCGTCGCCTGCGACCTGGCCGCGCTGCGGCGGACCGAGGGCCGGCGCGATGAGGCGATCGCGATTCTGCGTCCCGTGCTCGACAGGTTTCCGGAGGTCTCCGACACGCCTGACCGGCGGCGCGCGCTCGCGCTGCTGGACCCCGATGAGAAGGTGCTTCCGCTCCGCCCGCGCGGGACCCGGGCCTGAAACGACAATACCGTCGGCGTCGCGCCCTCTCCCCAACACAGGTTCGGGCCGCCAAGCGACCTCGACGGTGTCGAGATCATTGGGCGGCCCGTATCCTTACGCACCGGCAAGTCCTCCGCGGGACCGACGGACCGGGGGCACGCGCGTCCCGGGCCGTCGGAGCGGAGGATCAGTCGTGGCTCGCTTACTGCTGCACCACCGTCTTCAGTTCCGGATAGCCATTGACGATGTTCACACCGAACAGCGGCTTGTAGACGCCCTGGTGGCAGGTCTCGCATGCCAGTTTCGGGCCGTCGCCGTCAGGCCCAAGACGCGTCGCCGGGAACACCGGCGTCAACGGCTTGAGGTAGTTGTTGTTCAGGTCCCGCACCAGCCGGATGCCATACCAGGCCGTCGCACGCTGCGGCGTGCTCGCATCCCAGGCAAAGAACGACCGGCTGTTGTGGCAGTACGTGCAGTTCACCCCAAGCGCCTGGGAGAAGTTCATCATCAGCGCGTAGGTCCACTCGGTCTGCTTGGTGCTGATCACGCTGCCATTCGGCAGTGCGGTCGTCGCCTGCACCCGGATCTCATTCGACTGCTCCAGGAACGGCGTGAGCGGATCGTACGGCAGCGACGAGTACGCGGCTTTCAGCGCCACCCGGTTCTGCCCGCTCGGCGTGCGGCCAAACGCCAGGCCGCGCGGATCGGACGCGCCGGTGTCGTTATACCAGACACCAGCCGGCACCGGATTGCCGCGGTGGCAGGTGTAGCAGGTCACGCCGGTGGCAGCGACGTGGCTGGTCCAGTCGGCGTTCAGGTGCTGCGTCATCTGCAACATCCGCCGCGCCACAACCTTGGTGTAGATGTTGTCGGACGAAAGGTTGTTGGCATCGACGTGGCAGTACGTGCAGCCCTGCTGCGGCGCCACCCATGTGGTGATCGCCGCCATCAGCCGGGTGAACTGCCCGACGCTGAGGTCCTTCAGAACCTGCACGTTCTTGTAGGTCGCCCCGGCCGTCGGCCCGTTGGCTTGCGCCGCGGGGAACACGAACGGAACCTGGTTCGCCGCCGCCAGCTTGGCCAGCGTCGCCGGATGGTAGTTCTGCTCCATCGCGAGACCGCGGTAGCCACGCTGGACGATGTCAACCGGCGGACGCTCGAAGGTGAACAGCAGCCCACCGCCAACCAAACCGGCCGCGGCAAGCGCAATCGAAAATACTGGTCTCATTGCCTGTGCCCCCTACAGCGTTGCCGGGTCGACAACGTGCGGGAAGACCGAGGGATAGGTCGGCGCAATGCCGTGCTTAACCCCCCAGAGATACCAGTTGTCCACCACCGTGCCCGACAGGATGATGCCGATGCCGCCGGTCAGTGTGATCAGCACAGCAAACCACCAGCCCCACCGGTGCCACGACTCGAACGTCGCGTTGAAGCCCATCGTCCACCGCCAGAAGATCGCCGCCCGCTCGGCTGCCGTGCCGCGATCAACCGCCTGCTCGATCTCGCGGTCGCCACCGAACCGGCTCACCGCCAGGATCGTCCCCGAGTGCATCGCGAACAGCACCGCCGAGCCATACAGGAACGCAATCGACAGCATGTGGAACGGATCGTAGTACAGATTGCCGTAGCGGATCGAGAACGCCGCCGTCCAGTCCAGGTGCGGGAAAATGCCGAACGGCACCGACTCCGCCCAGCTTCCCATCAGCACCGGATGGATGAAGCCGATGCTGAGATACAGGAAGATCGCCGAGGCAAACGCCCAGGCCGTGTGCGTGCCAAGACCAAGCTGGCGTGCCCGCAGGAAGGTGCGCGCCCACCACAGCAGGATGGAGGCCGTCAGGAAGACCGCCGCCATCTGCCACCAGCCGCCCTCGGCCAGCGGCGCAATGCCAAGCCCGTAGTGCCGCGCCGGCGGCTCAAGCGCGAGCCACGGAAGCTGCCGAACGAATTCGATCGGGCTCCAATGCACCGACGCCGCAAAGTTGAAGCCGATGATCTCGATCGAGAAGAAAAAGAAGATCAGCGAGCCAAGCCCGAGCCAGCCCAGATGCAGCGGTCCAATCTGCGGATCGCCGAAAAACCCGAGCAGGCGCGAGAAGAATGGTGTGCCGAGGCGCTTCCAGTCGCCCACCGGCAGAGGCACGCCCGGATAAGTCGGTCCGCGGACCTGTATCCGGGTGAAGATGTTCTGGTATTCGGCCATGGTGATCCCCTTGCCTCAATGCGCCCAGATCGGGAGGTTGAGCCACCAGCTCCACCACTCCGGCCAGCCGCGGGTCCAGAACGGACCGCTGATGATGATGCAGACGGCGCTCCAGAAGGCCGCCGAAATCGACAGGAACAACCCAAGCCGGTGAATGCCGAGCGGGCCAATCGAATACCCGATCAGATCACGGAAGAAGGTGTTCTCCTGCTCGACCCCTTTGACCGCTTCGCCGCGGCCGGGGTTCAGCGTCTGCAGGATCAGCGAACCGTGCAGCGCCAGCGCCAGACCGTTGGTGAAGAAGAACGCAATCGCCAGCATGTGCGCCGGATTGTAGTGGAAGTGCAGGAACTGGTACCCGGTGTTCGACACCCAATCCAGATGGCTGATGATCCCATACGGGAAACCATGCCCCCAGGCGCCAAGCAACAGCGGCCGGAACACCACAAGGGTGACATAGGCCAGAATCGCAAAGCTGAACGCAAACGGGACATGCAGCCCGATCCCAAGCTTGCGCGCAATTTCCGCCTGCCGCAGCGCCCAGGAAACAAAGGCGCCGATCGCGCAGAACGTGATCACCTGCCACAGCCCGCCTGCCTTGAGCGGGGCAAAGCCCAGCCCATAGCTAAGATCGGGCGGCGCAATGCTGATCCGCCAGACGTTCCAGGTTCCCCCAATGGCAGCGCCATAGAGGATGAGGGCTACACCAAGAGCGGCAAAGATGACTGTCGTGACCCCGAAGAAGCCGACATACAGCGGCCCAACCCAGAAGTCGAACAGGTCCCCACCGATCAGCGTCCCTCCGCGTACGCGGTATTTCTTTTCAAAGCTGAGCATCGCCATCGTCGGTTTCTCCACTGAGGAGGCACGGAGCGGGCTCGCCCTCTCGACGCGCCCGAGGCACCGGACGAGGCCCGGAATACGCCCGGACCTCGCCCGCCACCGTGGATCGCGTTACTTCACGGGCGCAGGAAGCGGAGCAACCAACGCGGCATGTGCCCTCAGGGCAGGATTGCCTTCCAGCCAGTTGAACCGGTACGTGCTGAGGCAGATGAAGTGGATCAGCAGTGCCAGAACCGTCAGGAAGACGAACAGGGCAACGAGAGCTCTCCGCGGATCGAAGAGCAGCCAGATACGAAACATGGTGTGCGCCCCTTATGCCAGGAACGAGGTGACGGTGGACAGATGGTCGCCCATCGCCGCGACCCAGCCGTTCGGGCCCGGCCAGAACGGACGCCAATTGTACGCCAGCACGTGCGCGATGATCACGACGATGAAGAACGTGATGAGGCTCGTCACGAAAACCGAGTGGAATTCCTTCGCCTCGGCTTCAGTCAGCCCAGACGTCGAGACGCCTGCTTTTGTATCAGCCATTCATACCTCCAGATAACGACCTTTCGGCGTTTGCCGCGTGTGTCCCCGCGGCTGGGGGTGCCGTGGCGATAGCCTGCCACGGCGGGCTCTCCGCCCGGCCTTGCCGGACGGAAACTCGGCCTGACGGCACTCCCACGCGCGCCAGTCGGCGGGAATGAGAGCACCATAGAATTTCGTTGCTTGCAAGTAGCGTTGCGGTCATGCCACACGCTCCCCGGCCAGCGCTGCAAGCGATGCTGCCGCGCGCGACACCGTCACGCGCTCATCGCCGGCATCGCGCGCATCCCGTTCCACGCCTTCGCGCAGCCGCTTGGCCGCCGAAATGCGCACCAGGAACGGTTCTGCCTCCACGTATTCTTCCAGGATCTGAAGCGCATCCTCGTCCCACGGCGTGACATCGCGACTGACACGGGCAGGTGTCGCTGCCACCCGGTCGAGTTCGCTGCCCAGCGGCAGAATGTGGAACAGCGCGTCGAACAGCGCGTTGCAGTATTCCTGCACGATGTAGGTCGCGCCAGCATACCCCATGAACGGGGTGCCGGTCGCCCGGCGGATGATCGCGCCGGGAAACGACGCCGGGATATAGATGGCACGACACCCCAGCTCCGCGGCGTACATCCGCTCGTTGTACGAGCCGTACAGAACGAGCGGCGGCTTGGTGCGCAGCGCCTCCCGAACCTTCTCGTTCTCCGGCTTCACGCCAGGACGTCGCGCGAAGGAGAAGGTGCACGGAACACCCAGCTCGTCTTCCAGGAAGCGACGCACGCCGCGCGCGTAGGTTTCGGTTGCAACGATCGCGAACGATGCCGACCCGAAGAAATCCTGTGTCACGCTGCGCCACAGATCCCAGATCGGCTTGATCGTGGTGTGCTTTTCCTGCTCGATGAACGGCTCCGGATCGACCCCGGCCAGTTCGCCAAGCTTGCGCAGGAAATTGGTGGTCGCGAACATCCCGATCGGCGCCTGCAGGTACGGCTTGCCCAGCTCCTCGCAGAGCAGGCGGCCGAACTCGCGATACATGCACACGTTCACGTCGGCATCGGCCAGCCGCCCGATATCCTCGACATGCGATCCCAGCGGGAACACGAGGTTTATCTCGCAGCCGATGCCCTCCACCAGGCGGCGAATCTCGGCCACGTCCGACGGCATGTTGAAGGTACCGTAGATCGGGCCGATGATGTTGACGCGCGGCTTGGCGCCCTCGGGACGTTGCTTCCGTATCTTGGTCTTTTTTGCGCCGAACTCCGACCACAGCCAGTAGATCGCGCGGTCGGCGCTCTGCCACTGGTCCTCGTCGATGGTGCGCGGGATGAAGCGCAGCAGGTTGGAGCCTTCCGGCGTCACCCCGCCGCCGATCATCTCGGCGATGCTGCCGGTCACGACCACAGCCGGCAGATCCGGGTCCTGCGTCGCGGCCGCGCGCTTCATCGAGCCTTCGGTGCCGGTCATCGACAACTGGTCTTCCGAGAGACCCGTGACAACGACGGGCAGCTCGTGCGGCGGCAGCGCGTCGGTGTAGTGCAGCACCGCCGTCACCGGCAGGTTTTCGCACCCGACCGGACCATCGATGACGACCCTCAGCCCGCGGATCGCGGTGAAGGCGTAGACGGCACCCCAGTAGCCGCCGGCGCGGTCATGATCAATGACAAGCATGATCAGGTCCCCACAGCTTCAGTGGCGCGCGCCTTGGCTTCGCGGATCTTGCGATAGCGCTCCCGCGACCCTGGCGGCTCCTTGGGCACGGTGCTCCAGCCGTAGCCTGCGCTTTCCCCACTGCCGACCTTGTCGAAGAAGTCGACCATGCGGGTGAACCGCGCCTTGCTCTTGGTCTGCGCGGCGACGATCGAGGCAAGTGCGGCGGCGCCGGACGGGCCGAACAACGGCCGCGCCGACACAATGTTGGTGAAATACACCGCCGGAATGCCCTGCGCTTTGGCCTTCTGGACCAGCGGCGTCGTGCCCATGGCGAGGTCGGGCTTCACGTCCTGCATCGCCGCAACGTCTTGTTCGAGCGATGCGCGGTACTGCACATGCGTGCCGTGCGCCTCAAGCCAGACCCGATCCGGTTCGCTCCACTCGGTCTTCGGACACGCGGTGCCAACGTATGGCACCTCGGCGCCGGCCTCGACCAGCAGCCGGGCGACCAGCAGCTCGGAGCCCTCGTAGCCAGACACGGTGACGCGTGCGTTCACAGGACTGGCCTCGATCGCGGCCTTGATCGCGGGCAGAGCCTTCGCCTTGGCAGCATCGATGCTGGCCGCCGACACATTGGTCGCCTTGCCTATGGCATCCAGCCAGGCCGCCGTGCCGTCCAGGCCGACAGGCGCCGAGCCGACCACCGGCCGTCCGGCCGCATGGAACTCGCGCACCGACGCCACATAGAATGGGTGCACCGCCGCCACGGCCACGCAATCCAGCGCGCCATACAGGTCGCGCCACTCGCGCGCCGGTATTTGCGGACCAACCGTGAGACCCATAGGGGCAAGCATCGCCCCTACACCGACCGGATCGGACGGGAACAGCTCACCGATCAGCGTCACCATCGGCTGGTCAAGCGCGAGGTTGCGCGGACGGGCCACCGGACCCTGCTCGGCCTCAAGCCGTGCGTAGCGCAGCATGGCCCCGGCCAGCACGTCCTTTGCCTCGGCATGCGTCGGCACGCCGAAGCCCGGCACGTCGATGCCGATGATGCGCACCCCGTCGATCTGCTTCGGCAGCAGATCGAGCGGCACGCCGGACGCGGTGGGCACGCAGAGGTTGATGATGACCACCGCGTCGTAGTTCTCCGGCTTCGCCGTCTCGAACACCGCCTTGCGGATGTCCTCGAACAACTGGCCGGTGACCAGCGTCTCGCTGTTGAACGGCACGTAGCCCACCGTGCGGCGGGCGCCGTAGAAATGCGAGGTGAAGGTCAGGCCGTAGACGCAGCATGCCGACCCGGACAGGATCGTCGCGGTGCGCCGCATCCGCAGGCCGACGCGCAGCGCGCCGAACGCCGGACACATCGATTGCGGCTGGTCATGCGGCCCGCGCGGATAGTCCGCGGCGAGGCGCGCCATCCCCTCGGTCTTGCCGGCCGCGTTGGCCGCCTTGATCATCGTTTCGCGGCCGCCGTGGCACCCATCCCCGCTGGTCGCGGGGCCGGGCTCCGGAAGCTGTGGGGTTCCCTGATCGAGCGTCATTGCCATCGACCTATTCGGAACCTTCGTAAATCACTTCCAGCGACGGCTTCTCGACCGTCGCCGCGCCGCACATGTCTTCCATCAGCGCCGGTTGCAACACGACGTTACGGCCGACGGTCTCGCCCTTGAACAGGCCGAGCAACCCTTCCTGCGTCAGCGGGCGCGGACGAATCGGGGGGGCCTCGTCCACCTGCTGGGCCAGCGCCTCGAACAGCGATGCCCATTGGCCGCCGGGCTTGCCGATAATCTCGTAGTTCGCGCTCTTGCGGCGAATGTCCTCGTCCGCAGGAATAGCAGCAAGCACCGGAATGCCGACTTCGGTTGCGAAGGCTTGCGCCTCACCAGTGCCGTCGTCCTTGTTGATCACCATGCCGGCGACGCCGACATTGCCGCCAAGCTTGCGGAAGTAGTCCACCGCCGAGCAGACATTGTTGGCGACGTAGAGCGACTGCAGGTCGTTCGAACCGACCACAATGACCTTCTGGCACATGTCACGGGCGATCGGCAGGCCGAAGCCGCCGCACACCACATCGCCCAGGAAGTCGAGCAGCACGTAGTCGAAATCCCACTGGTGGAAGCCCAGCTTCTCCAGCAGTTCGAATCCGTGGATTATCCCGCGCCCGCCACAGCCGCGGCCCACTTCCGGGCCACCCAGCTCCATGGCGAACACGCCGTCACGCTTGAAGCACACGTCGCCGATGATCACCTTCTCGCCGGCGAGCTTCTTCTTGGAGGAGGTTTCGATAATGGTGGGGCAGCTACGGCCGCCGAACAGCAGCGACGTGGTGTCGCTTTTCGGGTCGCAGCCGATCAGAAGGACTCGCTTCCCCTGCTGCGCCATCATGTAGGACAGGTTGGCCAGCGTGAAGCTCTTGCCGATCCCGCCCTTGCCGTAGATGGCGATGATCTGAGTCTTGCGTGTCGGCTCGCCGGTCACCACCGGATCGGGACCGATCGCGGCCTCGGCACGAAGCTGTTCGGTCATGTTGGGCTGCCGATTGTCCGAATGTGCGTCCATTATGAAACCCTCCTCCAGTCCAAAATCATTTTTAGGCACGTCGGATCGCCGAAGGCGGTCTTATACGCTGCCTCCGCCTGATCCGCTTCGAGCCGATGTGTAATAAGCCCGTCGAGCGAAAGGCGCCCCGTTTCGATCAGGTCCTTGACGGCGACCAGATCGGGGTCCTTGAACTCGGCGGCGATACGAATGCGTGCTTCCCGCATGAACGCCGGCGGGAACGAAAAATGCAGGCTCTCGCTATAGAAGCCTGCGAGGACAATTTCCCCGCCGGGCGCGAGCCGTGAAACAAGCGTGTCCAGCAGTGAGGAGTCGCCGCTGACATCGCAGATGGAGTGGTAGTCGCGGCGCTCATCCGCCGCCGGATCGATCACGGTGTAGCCGGTCGCGCCGTGCACCCGCTGCGGGTTGCGCTCCCAGACCACCGGGGGCTCTTTGCCCAGGATAACCGCCAATCTGGCGACCAGGCGTCCCAGGACGCCGTGGCCGATGATCAGGTCGGGCTGCCGCGCACCGTGGCGCGAGGTGACGTGGTAGGCGGTCGCAGCCAGGGCCATCAGCACGCCCTGCTCGCCCAGCCGCTCGTTCAACGGAATGATACGGGCGCCGGGGACGACAAGCCGCGCCGCGGCGCCACCGAACAAGCCCCGGATCTGACCGAAACATCGGGCACCGGGCACAAATACGAAGTCGCCCTCCCGCAACCCGCTTCGCGGACCAGCCCCGCTCACGTGGCCAACCGACTCGTAGCCGGGAACCAGGGGGTAGCCCATGCCGGGAAAGGACGGCATACGACCGGACCAGAGCAGCCGTTCGGTACCGGTGCTGATGCCGCTCCATGCCACATCGACGACAACATCGTCGTCGCCGGGTGGCGTCAGGTCGATACGGCTCAGCACAAGGCGCTCAGGCGCCTCCAGCACCACGGCGATGGTGTCCATTGTCGGGACCCCCCGAAGTCCCTGCTGCTCTCAATCAAGTGTCAGGCTACATTGACTGTTTTTAATGTCAAGCCAGATTCACAGACCGTCACGAGCCAAAGGGCCAGCGCTGCTCCGGTCAGCATTCGGTGACGGGGCGGCCGTCGGGCGAAGCCTCAGCGATCGGCGGCCAACCGCTGTCACGCACCCGCACGCGAACTTACAGGAACCGAGTCCGACGTCCTGATACGGTCAATCGACTGTCAACCTACATTGACTACTTTTGGTGTCAAGAAGGCCGATGGTGCCGGCGCGAACCGTCTCGAAGCTTGAAAACAAAGAACAAGCCGGCAGCCTGGCCAGCCCCATAACAACTGTGGCGGGCGAGGCCGCCTGGCCCCGCCCGCCACGATCAGTACGTTACGCTGTCGCGTAGCTTACTTCACAGCCGCGGCGACGGGCGTCGGGCCGTTGATCCAGTTGAACTTCGGGTTGCTCAGGGTCGCGAGGTG